>PPCM01000152.1_pt1 | contig 102454 bp, 93 predicted proteins | sample 1555541 | NCBI WGS metagenome assembly PPCM01 (sample SAMN05284479, study PRJNA326546) | Marine sediment metagenome, whole genome shotgun sequencing project. | isolation source: marine sediment | place: Germany: Wadden Sea | collected 2012-09-05
AATTTAATAACCCTATCATGATGTTCAATTCTTATAATATCAAAACCAACCCATATGCCTTTTCTAAGTGCATAATTGATGCTTTCTAATTGTCCTTGGAAATCACTATGTGCCCATAAAAATTTAGATAGGTCTGCCTCTTCTTTTTCTAACAAATCAATCACATCATAAACCATGTTGGCTTCAAATATATGACAATGTATAGGTAAATTAGTTTTTTTACTGGTGATAACAGCAGCCTTTAACATCTCTTTATCAACATCTTTTAACTCACCTTCATCCAGTAGTAGTTTAATATAGCCTGGTTTAATTATAATACCATCTATAGTATCTAAGCCATTTTCAAAATCACTGACCCATCTGTTTGCAAGTTGATGCGCAAAATTTTCACTGAATACATCATATGTATATTTAGATATATTCCACCCCGTAGAAGGAATTATATTGATTTTACTTTTTTCAGATAAATCTTTAAGTAATTTTATGTTTTGTCCACCAAATGGCGGTGTTGCTTCTACTATTGTCCTGCAAGAGTGTTCATATAACTTATTTAATATGGGTAAGATTATTTCAGTAGATTTTTTTATATCCTCTTCATTATATCTTTGATCATAATACATTTCATTGGCATAACATTCGTCATTTTCCCATTTGAAATGTTCATGAGATAGTGTAATACCCATTTCCTCTTTTTTTATTGCCCCTAGTACTGTATGTATCATTTTGAACCTCCATTACTATAATTGTATCCTAAATTCTGCGTTAACTAGATTCATCATTACATTTTAAGATGAACTTAAGCTCCATTGACTAGATTTTCCATTAAGATTTAATTATCAAGTTGGTCTGTGCTTATATTTTAAATATCCTATCATCCTTTTTTGTTTTTTTCAAATATTCCCAATTTAGATACGCGTAAATATATTCATAAAAAAACAAGACACTATCCATGCCTTGTTTATACTCTAATCATCAAATAACTACTGCCCATACTCATCTCTAATAAAAGGAATTACTTGATTCATTTGATCGTATGTCATCATACCTTCTATAGCACCTACTAATATCCCCTCTTCATTTATAAAATAAGATGTCGGATAAGCACTAATGTAAAACGTCTGGGCTAAGATACCTTTTGTATCTAATCCAACTACAAACTCGTATCCTCCGCCTTCTATATATTCTCTTACTTTACTTTTGCTTTCTTGCACATCTATTGCAAATACAACTACATCGTCATTTTCCTCCAATATACGTTGTAAATCTGGCATTTCTGCGTCACAAAACTTACACCATGTCGCCCAAAAATTTAATATAACTATTTTGCCTTCATAGTCTGACAGTGATACTTGTCCATGATCTAATGTATCAATTGTAAAATCTGTCACCTTCATATCTTTTTCTAAAACAAATTCTTCTTTTGATACTTCAACAGGCGTTACTTCTTCTTGACTACTACATCCAGATACAAACACAAGCATTAATATCACAGCCAATACTACAAGCATCTTCTTGTTATTCATCTTGTTACCTCCTAAATCAATAACCCACTTATTTTTTTGATTTGATCAAAAAATACAAGCAAACCAAAGAGAATCATTACAATACCACTAATAAGCGGTAAATGTTGTATTGTCTTTTCGATTTTACTTAACCACTTTGTAATTTCTTTTAAAAATACTGCTGTTAATACAAATGGTATTCCCATACCGATTGAATATACTAATAACAACAAGGTTCCGTGAAGGACAGTGTCTGATGCCCCTGCAAATAATAATATTGATGCTAATATAGGCCCAAAACAAGGGGTCCACCCAGCTGCAAATGCAACACCCATAAGCAGTGCGCCTGACCATGTGTTTACAACTTTTGGCGCTTCTAACTTCTTTTCACGATTCAAAAAACCTAATGGGAGTTTTCCAGTCATTTTTATACCAAATAAGACGATAATAATCCCACTTATTTTGGAAAAGAGAAATCTATTTTGTGCAAATGTTTTTCCAATAACTGATGCTGATGATCCCATTATTACAAACACTATTGTAAATCCAAGAACAAACATCAACGTTCTTTTTATTGATGTTTTATGTGTATCACCTGTTGATTCCACTTGCGAACCTGTCATATACATTATATATGCTGGTATCATAGGTAAAATACACGGCGATAAAAAAGATGCTACACCTGCACCAAATGCTATTAAAAACGATACATTTTCTGCTATCATTACCTTCTCCTTTTTCTCATTTTATAATACAGTATATTTATATCCTCAAATACGTTTCTTTAATCATATATATTCATTATAGTCTATTTTTCAGTATATTGTCTTATATGATAGTTATGGGTTTACTATGTATGCAATATACACTATAATAGTTATAATTTAGCAAAAGAATGGAGGCAATCTCTTTGGAAATAAATAAATGTATGACCTATGAAGCATATGAAGAACTAAAAAAATCATTAGATTTTATTGCTTCAAAGGATAGTTTAAACTCAGTTATTAATAAAACAGAACTCATTGAAAGTCCTTTTTTCAGTTCTGAATACGGTAATCAAGTCTTTATTAAACCTGAAAACCTGCAAAATACAGGTTCATTTAAAATCAGAGGCGCATATAACAAAATAGCAAAGTTGACGAAAGACGAGCGAAATAGAGGTCTTATAGCCTCATCCGCTGGAAACCATGCACAAGGTGTAGCCTTTGCTGCACAGGCTTTAGGTGCAAATGCTACTATTGTTATGCCTAAAACAACACCACTGATTAAAGTTGAAGCAACTAAAAACTTTGGTGCTCAAGTAATATTAGAAGGCAATAACTACGACGAAGCATATGCTGAAGCAAAACGACTTCAATCTATACATGATTATACTTTTATTCACCCATTTGATAATATTGATGTTATTGAAGGGCAAGGAACAATCGGTCTTGAAATAATGGAAGAACTTAGTGATGCAGATATTATTTTGGTTCCAGTTGGTGGGGGTGGTCTTATTGCAGGTGTTGCATACGCGGCAAAGCAAATAAATCCCAATATTAAAATCATTGGTGTTGAACCTATTGGTGCCAACGCTATGGAAATATCTATAGATAATGATGAATTGACATGTATCGAGACTGTAAGTACTATAGCTGACGGCGTTGCTGTCAAACAACCTGGAAGCCTAACTTTTTCTTTTATTCGAGAGTACGTTGATGAAATTATTACTGTATCTGATTTTGAAATCATGGAATCATTTTTAATACTACTTGAAAGACACAAGCTTGTAGGCGAAAATGCTGGTGTATTATCTTTAGCTGCTTTAAAGAAATTGGAACCTGAAAACAAAAAAGTTGTTTGTGTTGTTAGTGGTGGTAACATAGATGTGCTGACAGTATCAACCATGATTAATAGAGGTCTAGTTACAAGAGGTCGTATCTTCTCATTCTCTCTTGACTTGCCTGATAAACCTGGTGAGTTGCTCAAGGTCTCCGAAATTCTGACTAGATTAAATGGCAATGTCATCAAGTTGGATCACAATCAATTTAAAACTTTTGATAGATTGATGGATGTACAGCTTCAAATAACAATAGAAACAAATGGTCATGACCATATTAAACAAATTGTTGAAGAATTTGAGAACGAGGGATACAATATAGTTAAAATATATTAATAACAATTAAGTAGCGATAAACACTTCGCTACTTATATTATTTATGGAGAAAAAAATGGAAAACAAGAACAAAGGAATAATTCTAATGCTTGCTTCTTCACTATTATTTGCATTAATGGCATCTTTAGTAAAAGCAACAGGAGATATTCCCCTAACAGAAAAAATATTCTTTAGAAATATTCTAGGATTTATCATAGCTTTTATGATTCTTAAACAAAAGAAAAAACCGCTACTAGGCACCAACAAAAAACTCTTGCTACTAAGAAGTATTTGTGGATTATTAGGGGTAGCAGGATATTTTTTTGCGTTGACCAAATTACCACTAAGCGATACGGCCATACTCAATAGATTATCGCCTTTTTTTGTTTTAGTCTTATCTGGTTATTTTCTTAATGAAAAAATAACCAAACAACAAATCATTGCACTCATAATCGCTTTTATTGGTGCGGGACTAATCATTAAGCCAAAATTTGATCTATCAATTATCCCTGCGTTAGTTGCCCTGTGTTCTGCATTTATGGCTGGCGCTGCATATACTGTTATACGTCATCTGAGACATACAGATGGCCCTGAAACAATAGTATTTTATTTTACTGGTTTTTCTACAATAACAATGTTTCCATTTCTTCTAGGTGGTGAATGGGTGGTACCTAGTCTTATGACTCTTGTTCAATTAATACTACTCGGTTTATTTGCAACTACAGCCCAGTTTTTGATGACAACTTCCTATAGGTATGCTCCTGCAGGAGAATTATCTATCTATTCATATGCAAATATTTTATTTTCTGCATTAATTGGTGGTATAATATGGTCAGAGCTTCCAGACATGTTAAGCATCTTTGGTGGTTTAGCTATATTTTTAGCAGGCTATATTAATTACTATTATTCAAACAGAAAACAGATGTAATACCGTTTTAGAAAGATTTTTAGGAGGAAGAATGAAAGTATATGATTACAACTTTACAAGTATCAATGGCTCTAATATAAACCTAAAAAAATATGAAGGTAAAGTACTTCTAATCGTTAATACTGCAAGTAAATGTGGTTTTACCCCTCAATACGAAGGGCTCGAATCACTTTATCAAAAATACAAAGGTGAAGATTTTGAAATCATTGGTTTTCCTTGTAATCAATTCCTTAATCAAGAACCTGATTCATTGGAAGAAATACAATCATTTTGTCAATTAAATTATGGTGTAACTTTTAGATTAACTGAAAAAATAGATGTAAAAGGATCTAATAAACACCCTCTTTTTAAATACTTATCAAACGCCGCTCCTTTTAATGGTTTTGATATGACTAACGAAAAGGCGAATGATTTATATAAGTTTTTAGAAGAAAGCTTCCCAGAAACTGTAATTGGAAATGATATAAAGTGGAATTTCACCAAGTTTCTTATTAACAAAAATGGTAATTATATAGTACGATATGAGCCATATGTCGAGCCTGTTTCCCTTGAAACAGCAATTGAAGAGATGTTGGCAGAATAATTAAAGGAGGATTTTAGAGATGAATGTTCAAATTATTACTGGGCTTGTTATGGCCTATAGTTACAAGATTGTTGGTGCATTATTAGTACTCATTATCGGTTTGAAAATAATTAAAGTTATTGCCAATCGATTTGAGAAGACACTTGAAAAAAAAGAAATCGAGAAATCATTAAGTTCTTTTATTGTCTCTATCTCAAAAGTTGTATTAAAAATATTGTTATTTGTTTCCATAGCATCAATGTTAGGCGTTCAAATGACTTCATTCATAGCAATATTAGGTGCCGCAAGTTTAGCTGTCGGTTTGGCCTTACAAGGTAGTCTAGCAAACTTTGCTGGTGGTGTTTTAATATTAATTTTGAAACCATTTAAAGCAGGAGATTTTATAGAAGGTGCAGGCCATATGGGTACTGTTTCAGAAATACAAGTGTTCTATACGATTTTAAAGACACCAGATAACAAAACTATCGTTATCCCAAATGGTAATCTATCAAATGCTAGTGTTACTAATTTTTCTAAAGAGGATACCCGTAGAGTAGATTTTACTTTTGGTGTAGGTTATGAAGATGATATAAAAAAAGTACAAGAAGTACTTCAGAGTATTGTAGAGGCCCATCCTTTGATTTTAAAAGAACCAGAACCATTTATTAGACTATCAGAGCTAGCTGATAGCTCAGTTAATTTTACTGTAAGAGTCTGGTGTGATGCAGGTGATTATTGGACTGTTAATTTTGATATTCTCGAGGCAGTAAAAGTTGCTTTCGATGAGCAAAATATCAATATTCCATATCCACAGGTTGATGTAAACATGAAGAAACAAAGCATTAAAGAATGGTTAACACAACAATAATAAAATTTGAAAAGGTGCATTCATTATTTAAATGAGTGCACCTTTTTTTATTGCTCTTTATTTTTTATAGTGATTGGTCTATATGCTTAACTGTATTAAATAATGAATATACATAACTTCCAAATTCATTATCATACCAGCCAAATATTTTTGCATGCGTTACAGGCAACTCTACATCTCCACCAAGTGGCATATCAAACAATACCTCTTTTGATAAACTTAAAAAACCTGTTTTTGTTCTTGTTTCAAAGCCTTCTATTACAGCTGATGCTCTAAACCCTCTAACGTCTGACGACACTGTTTGCTTGTCAGTATAATATAGATAGTTTTTTTGTTCATTTTCAGATGCTTTTTTATATATACTATTAATAAACTCGCTAGTTAATCGTGGCTCTCCTGATGATTCTATCTTTGACCTAAAAGTTAAGTTAAGTGTTACTAAAGATACCGTATTTGTTGGTATTCTTACTGAGTCAGCCATAAATCCAATAGATTTTATCCCTGGCATAACAAATTCTAGTGCCTTTGCTGCGCCTGTTGACGTTAGTATTATATTATTAAATGCAGATCTGTTTTTTCTTAAATCAGATGCATTTTCATCTGGTACTGCATCTAATATATTTTGATTATTAGTTGCTGCATGTATTGTTGACATTGATGCTGTTAATACGCGCTTCGTATCAATATTATCTAGTAAAGGTTTCATCATATGTGACAAAGCCGTTGTTGTACAACTTGCTGCCGAAATAATGTGGTGATTAGCAGGTTCATATGTCTCATGATTAACGCCATACACAATCATTGTAGCATCTTTAGGTAGCACCAATTCCTCCCCTTTTATCTTAAAAGGTGCGCTAACAACTACTTTTTTTGCCCCAGCCTCTAAATGCCCTCTAACACTTCCTTTTTTGTTCATGTTGTCTTCTTTTGGGTCTATAAAAACACCTGTACAATCAACAACAATATCTACATTGTTATCTTTCCACTTTATATCTTTTGGATTTCTATCTGTAACTAAAAACTTGATAAATATGCCATCTATAGATATTTCATTCTTCTCTCTATCTAGTATTTTCACTTCAAAATTATTATTGCTGTAACCATACATAAATCGATCAAGTGCACCATAAGTAGAATCTGAAAGAATAAAATCAATTAAATCATCTAAACTCTTTCCAACATTTCTTCCTAAACTTACGACTACACCATCAAAGTGTTTATCTATTAATTGATTCCATAATACTAATTTCCCAATTCTTCCAAATCCATTAATTCCTAATATTTTCATGTCTTTTTTCATATTGCCTCCTATAAGCTAAAAAATAGTGCCGTTTATACCGACACTATTCTACTACAAAGCGGGACTAAATGGTACCCACTTTGTACATTTATTTAATTATTAATAGTATATAAGTTTTTTCAATAGGCAGTAAGGCTATATATATCCTTATACTGTTGCTTCTCCACTATAAAATATCCCTCTTTTATCCAGCATACTATCCGTTACTTTAAAACCTGCTTTCAAAAGAGAATCTTTGAATACTCTATTCAAATGGCATCCATTTGCAACGTGTTTCCACACCGGTGTCACCACATTAAATACTTTTGCTAAAGATTCATCGTGCGGCAACACGTGCTCTATAAAGATTAACCTTCCAGCAGGTTTCAAAATTCTTTTTATTTCATTTAGACTGCTCTGCACATCTACAACCGAACAGTACAATAAAGTTGCCACAACAGTATCTACAGAATGATCTTCATATGGTAATTTTTCAGCATCTACTTGTATCATTTTTACTTGATCGAATGCTTTTGTTTTCTTTTTCAAAGCATTATTTATTTTAATATCAGTCATATGTAGCCTATTAACTTGGCTCATATTGTAATACTTTAAATTTACACCTGTGCCGCTTCCTAGCTCTACAACATGGCCGTAAGCCCTACTTATATATTTACTTCTCATTTTGCTTATGGCTCTTTTCTCTAAAGGTTTCATCATTAAATCATATGCACTCATAAGACAACCTCCCTTTGTATCTATAATATACCCATAAAATCAATCATCAATAACTCTTTTAATATAGTATAATATAAATATATCTTTAAAAGGATTTGGGAGGTTAATCATGGCTCAGTCACTTTTTTTTGAAACCGAAAATTTAATGCAAGTATTTGATTCACTCTTAGAGGGTGTCTATATTCTTGATAAAGAAAGAAAAATCATCTATTGGAATGCCGCTGCTGAAAAGATATCGGGATATAGCAAAGAAGAAGTTGTAAATAGACATTGTTATGATAATATCTTGCAACATATTAATGGCCTTGGTACAAAAGTCTGCTTTGCAGGTTGCCCTCTCCACGGAACTATCCAAGATGGTCAACATAGAAGCGGTAAGGTCTATTTGCACCATAAAAATGGCTATCGTGTTGCTGTAAACTTAAAGACCATACCTTTACTTAAAAACGGCGAAATAATTGGTGGTATAGAAATATTTTCTGACCAAAGCCACGATACAACAATACAAGAAAATCTTGATGAATTAAAAGAAATAGCCTTTAATGATGCCTTAACAAGTATATACAATAGAAGATATATGGAAGTATATCTAGAATACAAATTACAAGAATACAACAGCTTTAGTATTCCCTTTAGTGTCATATTTTTTGATATTGATGATTTCAAACTAATTAATGATCAATATGGTCATTTAGCCGGTGATGAAGTCCTTAAAATGATTGCTTTATCAGCCCAAAGTGTTATTCGTAAAACAGATGTTTTAGGACGCTGGGGTGGCGAAGAATTTGTCATAATACTGCCCGGTGTTGAGTCATACAACCTGTTAAAAATCAGTGAAAATCTGCGAAAGATTATCGAAAAATCTAACGTTACATACAATGATATATTAATAGAAGCAACTGTATCAGTGGGAGCGACTACAATAAATGAAATAGATACACCCGATAGCATCATCGAACGTGTTGATAAATTGATGTATCAAAGTAAAAAAGAAGGTAAAAATAAAAGCACTATTGGATAAATAAATAAATAAAAACAAACAAAAAAACCTGATGGGTAATTAAACTCATCAGGTTTTAAATAACTATATAAATATTCATAGCAAATAATTTGCTCTACCTATTCTACTATATCGTATCCGTTTTCTTCTATAGCCTCTTTTATTACGTCATGGTCAACTTCTTTTGACATAGTCATTACAACTTGACCATCAACAGCACTTGCAACTACGCTATCTATACCATCAATTTCTTCTAATGCCATTTTCACTCTGTTTTCGCAATGGCTACAGGACATACCACTCACTTTTATTTCTTTTTTCATTTTTATCACTCCAATTTATATATTAATAATTATCTATATATAAATTATACACTATCTAAGAGATTTAAAACATGGTTTTATATTAAAAGTGACGCATATGCATTTTGCATTTATTACTTCATAGTGTTTTCATACATATGGGCTATATTTATCTAGAATCTCCAACATATGCTTTTCCAAGACTTTGTGGATCTCTACTATTTTTTGATGAAAATAATAGTGCCAACAATGTAACGACATAAGGCATCATTGTCATAATCTGAGATGGCAATGCTATTCCTATGGCTTGCAATCTAAATTGTAATGCATCTGCAGCTCCAAAAATCAAAGCTGCTATAAATATACCTATTGGATTTCTTCTACCAAATATAACAACTGCAAGTGCTATATACCCTCTGCCTGCTGTAACATTTTCCATAAATACGCCTAATTGTACAACTGTTAAATACGCACCACCAAGACCGCCAAGTATACCGTTTACTGCAGCTGCAACATATCTCGTCATATATATTTTGATACCTACAGTGTCCGCTGCACGTGGATGCTCTCCAACTGCCATAATGGATAATCCCCATGATGTTTTATATAAATAAATAGTACATAAAATGACTAATAAATACGCTATATATACAATTATATCTTGATTAAAAAATGCTTGTCCAATTATAGGAATCTGGCTTAAAATCGGTATTTCAAGTTTGTCAAAAGTCTCGATTTGAGGAAAGCTAGAATTCTTACCAACTAACACTTTAAACATAAAACTTGTTAAACCTAATAAAAGCATATTAAGGGCTATACCCGTTATGGTTTGATCTTTTCGTAAGTGCACTGAGAAAAATGCATGAATCAAGCTAACCAATAAGCCGCCTATCATACCACCTAAAACACCCAACCATAAATTGCCCCAAATATATGTAACTGCAAAACTAGAAAAGGCACCAGATAGCATAATTGCTTCTACACCAATGTTTAGTATTCCTGATTTTTCAGAAAGATTTTCTCCAATACCTGCAAATACTAGGGGAATAGCCATCCTAACACTTGCCGTCAAAAAAGTCGTTAAAAATGAAATAGTTAATATTTGTTCTATCATTTAATTGCCCCCCTTTTTTGTAAGAAATGCTTTGATTTTATTTTCTTTGAAAAAGTAATCTTTTGCTAGTATAAGTAACACAACTAAACCAATTATAATCAATACAATCGAAGCAGGAATCCCTAACATTCTTTGCATAGTATTTGAACCAACTTGTAGACCTGCAAACCCGATGGCAGCTATCCCAACACCTATTGGATTATTCATTCCTAATAATGCTACTAAAATGGCTGTATATCCATCGCCTCCAGAAATGCCGTCAAGCAATCTATATTGAATACCTAGTACTTGTCCCATGCCTGCTAATCCTGCGAGACCACCACTAATTACTGCAGAGCGAATAATATTTTTCATTACTGAGATGCCATTTACTTTTGCTGCTCTTCTATTTAAACCTACAACTTCTAATTCGTATCCGATTGTAGATTTTTTCATTATAAACCATAGGACTACTACCATAACTAGTGCAAGAAGAAATCCTGCATGAAGCCTTGTTGGTGGCAACAATTCTGGCAATCTTGCAGCTTCATCAATCATTTTCGAATGAGGCAGGTAGCCATCTTGATCTTTTAATGGTCCTCTAACTAAAAGTGCAACTAAATTAATAGCTATATAATTTAACATAATCGTTGTAATTATTTCTGATATATTAAAAAATACTTTGAGTAGTCCTGGTATTAATGCCCATAAACCACCAAAAATAAATGCAGCAATAATAGCTAAGACAATACGAATTGGTCCAGCTATATCTGTGAAAAATAGCGTTACCCAAGAAGCACCAATAGCACCTAGTAATATTTGACCTTCAGCTCCAATATTGAAAAACCCACTTTTAAACGCTATCGCTATCCCTAGTCCTGCAAATATTAAAGGCGTTGCTTTTACAAATATTTCTGCAAAACCATTCATCGTACCAAATATGCCGAAAGTAAATGCTTCAAATGCCTTTACAGGGCTTTTCCCTGTTGCCATGATCAAAACAGATGCGACAAATAAAACAATACATATAATCACAGTAATATTTAACGCATTAGAGATTACTCGTGTATTTTTAATTTTCATTATGAGTCACCTCCGCTACATGTCCTGCCATTAATGCACCTAACGCTTTCATATCTAAGTTCTTATCATTTTTTAATTCACCAACAATTTCACCATCATACATGACTGCAATCCTGTCAGATAACTTCAATACTTCTTCTAAATCTGCCGATATTAGCAATACACTTTTATCTTCATTTTTCATTTTCAACAATAGCTCATGAACAGTTTCAGTCGCCCCTATATCGAGTCCTCTTGTTGGCTGTGAAACTACAATAAGCTCTGGATCTTCGTAAAGCTCTCTACCAAGTATTACCTTTTGTTGGTTTCCACCTGACAACAACTTAATTGCTGTTGTTGATTTCGGTGTTTTAATACTATATTTATCGATAATATTTTTAGTCATTTCTGCAATAGCAGCTTTTTTAAATAATTTGTTCTGTGAAAAAGGCTTTTTTCGGTATGTTCGAAGTATCATATTTTCTGATACATCTAATTCCATTACCAAGCCATCTTTATGTCTATCATCAGGAACGTACGCTATTCCTTCTTCATATCTACTTAATACAGAAGTTTTCGTTATATCTGTCTCTTTGAAAAGTAATGCACCTTCTGAGCATCTTTGAATGCCCGCTATAACCTCAGCAAGCTCCCTTTGCCCATTTCCATCTACACCTGCAATACCTAGCACTTCACCTCTATAGACATCCATATTTATATCTTTTAACTTTTTTTCTGTTTTTCCAAGTAGCGTTACATTCCTCATGGCAAACAATTGATTGCCTCTATTATGCTGATGTTTATTGACAATATTCTTATTCATTTCACGACCAATCATATGATGTGATAGTTCATGTGGATTTGTATCCTTTGTATTTAAAGATGTAATATATTGACCATCTCTTAAAATTGTTACTCGGTCGCTTATATTCATAATCTCTGACATTCTATGGGTAATAATAATAATAGCATACCCTTCTTTTTTTAACTTTCTTAAAATAGCAAAAAACTCTTCTGTCTCTTGTGGTGTTAATACGGCTGTTGGCTCATCAAAAATAAGTAGCTTTGCATCACGATACAATGCTTTAAGAATCTCTACCCTTTGCTCTTCTCCAACTGAAAGGCTTGATATTTTATGATTTGCATGAACATATAATCCATATTTCTCCGATAGTGCTTGTATTTCTTTTGCAATTTTTTTGTAATCAACAAATGGATACCCTTCAGGTTTCAGCCCCAATATTATATTTTGTAGTACAGTCAAAGGTTGTACCAACATAAAATGTTGATGAACCATACCTATACCTGCTTTTATTGCATGTCGAGGTGATGAAAAATCTACTATTTCACCATCTAAATATATCGCCCCCTCATCTGCACGATAAAGGCCATATAAAATATTCATTAATGTGGTTTTACCTGCACCATTTTCGCCAAGTAAAGCCAATATTTCTCCACGGTCAACTTCCAATGACACATTGTCATTTGCTACAACTCCTGGAAATGTTTTTCTTATGCCTGTCATTTTAAGAAAAGCCATAAACGTCCCCTCCAAATACTCTTTTTAAAAAACAAATAGGAGGAATACAATTAAATTGCATTCCACCTATCTAAAAATTATTTATTTAAATACTACTCTGTTATTTCAACAATTGTAGGTATTACTAATTCACCACTAATAATTTGCTCTCTTAAACTAGCAATTTCAGCTTTAACTTCATCTGATACTTTATCTTCAAAACTATTGTATGATGCGATATCTACAACGCCTTCTGGCATTCCTAGATAATGTACGCCACCCTCAAAAGTCCCATTTACTACATCACTTACTGCTGCTTTGATTAATACAGGTACATTATATACTGTACTATTTATTACTGTTTCTGGTGCTACAAAACTTTGGTCATATGAATCACCTGTAGCCATTAATCCAGCTTCTTCTGCTGCTTTAATAACGCCCATGCCTGCTTGGTTTGCTACGTGACTAAGTACGTCTGCTCCACCATTAACCATAGCGATTCCTGCTTCTTTACCTTTTGCTATATCATCAAATGTACCGATATATGCTTGAGCTACTTTAATATCAGGATTTACTGAACGTGCACCTAATTTGTATCCCTCAACAATTTTAATTAGAGAAGGACCTTCCATACCAGCTACCATACCAATACTATCTGCTTCTGTCATGTTTGCTGCTAAAACACCCATTAAATATGCTGCTTCTTCACATCTCATTACATATGATGCTACGTTATCAGCTTGAGCTTCTGCTTCGATACAAATAAACTTTGTTTCTGGATATTTTGCACCAACTTTAATTGCTGGATCTGCAAATTGGAAACCATGTCCAATAACTACATCATAACCTTGTGCTGCATAATCTGTAAATACTGCTTCCATATCTGTTGCTTGTACGCTCTCAGTATAAGAAACGCTTGCGCCATACTCAGCTTCAACTGCTAATAAACCTTCGTATGCTACTGCATTCCATCCACCATCATTTACTGGACCTGTTACTAATAACGCTACTTTTAATTCATCATCTGTTGCAACTTCTGAATTGTCATTTCCACCACATGCTGCCATACTAAGAACCATCATTGCTACTAATAATAATGCTACAAATTTTTTCATTTCTTTCCCTCCGAAATTAGTTCATCATAAATTACATACATAAAGTTTATATCTATTAAAACAATATGTGATCTTTAACATCCATATAACTCATCATGAATCTTTCGGCAAAAGACACATCAAAAAGCACTTGTCTTGCAAAGCAAAACAAATAGAATCTGTAGACTATAGATTAAGGCCTATAGGTAGAGACTTTCGTACCAGATTTACGAAATTATACAGATGCTAATAATTGCATATTATTTAATTTTGATTCCTGTTTGTCGAAAAACAAGAACGGTCATATATTACAACATTTACACCACTTTGTCAATTAATGTTCGTGTTATAAACGTCTCATTTTGATACTATTTCAATTTTTGTTTCATTTTTTACATAATTATCATTCCACCCTTGAATTCACACAAAAATAACGAACATTACCGTTTTTATCCACACCTTTGATTCGTTAAACAAAACATTCAAAACCTTTACAAAAACACCTGCAATAAAATAATTCAAAATTCAAGATAAATAAAAACACTCCACACCCAAACCTCCCCACAAAAAAAAGCCCTCACAAACAAAAGGGACGGTTCTTTTTGTTTGTAAAAGCTGTCATTTAGATACAAATAAAAAAGAGCAAAAAGAATATTCTTTCTGTCTTTCAGGCTATTAATAAGTTCCAAATTCCTACGTAGGTTTAAAAAGTTAAGACTCTACTAAGACTGTTATGTATGTCAAATATAGTGTACCTCTAACTTCTCTTGCGCCTTGAACTTTAAATTCTTCTAAAGGTCTCCACGATTATCGGCTTTTTTGCAAACAAAAAGAACCGTCCCTTTTGTTTGTGGAGGGTATTTGCTTTTACTTTCATATATAAAAAAAGACAGAAAGAATAATCTTTCTGTCTTTTTTTGTATTACTGATCTGCTAATTTTCTATATGTTTCATATTTTTCTTTTGCAGCTTTTTCTGCCTCTGCAAATAATATTTTGGCTTCTTCTGGGAATGTTCTAACCAATGAAGAATATCTTACCTCACCCATTAAGAACTCTTGGAAGTCTCTTGTTGGTTCTTTCGACTCTAAGACAAATGGATTTTTTCCTGCATCCTTGTAATCAGGATTATATCTGTATAAGTGCCAGTATCCTGCTTCTACTGCACGTTTTGTTTCTTCGTTGATACATCCCATTCCTTCTTTAACCCCATGTGCAATACATGGTGCATAAGCTATAATCAGTGATGGACCATCGTATGCTTCTGCTTCTGCAATGACTTTTAATAACTGACTCATATTTGCACCTAATGCCACTTGTGCGACATATACATAGCCATAGCTCATTGCCATTAGTCCTAAATCTTTTTTCCTTATTTTCTTACCTGATGATGCAAACTGTGCAACAGCACCAATAGGTGTTGCTTTTGAAGATTGTCCACCTGTATTTGAATAAACTTCTGTATCAAACACCATAATATTTACATTTTCTCCTGTTGATAATACGTGGTCTAAACCGCCATATCCAATATCATATGCCCAGCCATCTCCGCCATACATCCACATTGACTTTTTAACTAAATGCTCTTTGTTCTTTAATGCCTCAGCAACTAGCTCACCAGTTTCTCCTGATTCTTTTGCTGATGAAAGTGCTTCTACTAATGATCTACTGACTTCTTTTGTTTTTAATCCATCATTATAAGCTGCCTTCCATGCATCAAAGGCATTTTGTATGTTAACATTACTTGTTTTTTCTTTTAATTCTTCAAGCGTCATTGTTAGTTTTTCTCTTTGTTGATTAACTGCAAGGCACATACCTAGACTAAACTCTGCATTATTTTCAAATAATGAGTTTGACCATGTCGGACCACAACCATTATGGTCTTTTGTATATGGTACTGATGGCATTGCTGCTCCCCATGCTTGGGAACAACCTGTACCGTTTGCAATATACATTCTATCTCCATATAACTGTGTAACAATTTTCGCATATGGTGTCTCACCACATCCTGCACATGCTCCAGAAAACTCTAAGTATGGTTGTTCAAATTGGCTTCCCTTTACAGTTGTTAAGTCTAACGGATTATCTTTTACTTCTAATGATAATGCATAGTCCCAATTTTTTGTCTGTACCATTTGCTCTTCTAGTGGCTTCATTTCTAATGCCTTTTTCTTAGAAGGGCAAACTTCCGCACATGTATTACAACCTGTACAGTCTAATACATCAACTTGCAGTCTATAGTTATAGTCGCTTAACCCTTTACCAATTGCTTTTTTAACTGTAAAGCTGTCCGGCGCATTTTGTGTTTCTTCTTCATTTACTAAAAATGGTCTTATTGCTGCGTGTGGACATACATAAGCACACTGGTTACATTGAATACAATTATCATCTATCCATGTTGGTACTTCTATTGCAACGCCACGTTTGTCATAAGCTGATGTTCCAAATGGCAATGTACCATCTTCTCTGCCAACAAATGCACTAACAGGTAACTCGTCACCTTTTTGTCTATTAATTGGTAACGCTACATTTCTAATAAACTCTGGCAAATCACTATTATCCTCAGGTGCTTCATCTTTCGTTGTAGCCCAATCAGCAGGTATCACAATTTCTTTTATACAATCTAGCCCTTGATCAACGGCTTTGTAGTTTGTTTGTATTATGTCTTCACCTTTTGTGAAATAAGTCTTTGCTATAAACTTTTTCATATAATCTATTGCTTCATCAACTGGAATAATATTAGCAAGCTTAAAGAATGCCGCTTGTAGGACAGTATTTGCTCTATTCCCTAGACCTAAATCCATGGCTACTTTTGTTGCATCCATTGTGTAGAACTTTATATTATTATTTGCTATGTATCTTTTTACTTTTGCTGGTAAATGCGCACTTAGTTCTTCGTCTGTCCAAATACAGTTTAGTAAGAACGTACCGTTCTTTTTTAAGTCAGATACTATATCATATTTCTCCATAAATGATGGAATATGACAAGCTACAAAATCTGCACTTTTTACTAAATAACTAGAATCAATTGGCTTTTGTCCAAATCTAAGATGAGACTTTGTTACTCCAAATGATTTCTTTGTATCATACTCAAAATATGCTTGGGTATACATATCTGTATAGTCTCCAATGATTTTGATTGAGTTTTTATTGGCACCTACAGTTCCATCCGATGCTAATCCCCAAAACTTACAACTAACAGTACCTTCTGGTACTATGTCTAAAGCTTCTCCCAAATCTAATGAAAGATTTGTCACATCATCTTCGATCCCTACTGTAAAGTGATTTTTTGGTTCTTCTTTCTTCAAGTTGTCCAATACTGCTACCATTTGATCCGGTGTTACATCTTTTGAAGATAATCCGTATCTTCCACCATATATCAATGGACTGTCTGCTTCATTAATATATGCTGTACATATATCTTCAAATAGCGGTTCTCCTAAAGAACCTGGTTCTTTTGTTCTGTCTAATACTGCAATCTTCTTAACAGATTTTGGTATTGACTTTAAAAAATGCTTCACTGAAAAAGGACGGTATAAGTGAACTTGTACAAAACCTACTTTTTCGCCTTTATTGTTTAGATAATCAACTGTTTCTTTTATAGCTCCACTTGCTGAACCCATTGCAATTATTAATCGTTCTGCATCAGGTGCTCCAAAATAGTTGAAAAGTTGATAATCTCTACCTGTTAATTTATTAATTTCTTGCATATAATCATCTACTATTTGTGGTACAGCATCATATAATCTATTTGCAGATTCTCTTGCTTGGAAAAATACATCTGGATTTTGAACTGAGCTTCTTAGCACAGGTCTCTCAGGATTAAGCGAATTCTTTCTAAATGCTAATAGTGCATCTTGGTCCACTAATTTTTCCAAATCATCATATTCCATTACATCAATTTTTTGTAATTCGTGAGACGTTCTAAATCCGTCAAAGAAATGTAAAAATGGAATTCTGCTTTTTATTGCTGCTAAATGTGCAACACCTGCTAAGTCCATTACTTCTTGTACTCCCGATGTTGAAAGCATAGCAAAACCTGTCTGTCTACAACTCATAACATCTGAGTGATCCCCAAATATTGAAAATGCATGTGTTCCCACTGTTCTAGAACTAACATGTAATACCCCTGGGTGTAATTGCCCTGACATTCTATACATCGTAGGAATCATCAGTAATAGTCCCTGAGAAGCTGTATATGATGCTGTTAATGCACCTGACTCAAGTGATCCATGCATTGCTCCAGCAGCCCCTGCCTCCGATTGCATTTCTACTAATCTTACAGTTTGTCCAAAAATATTTTTTTTGCCGTTTGCTGACCATTCATCAACATTTTCTGCCATTGGTGATGATGGTGTTATTGGATATATTGTTGCAACTTCAGTAAATGCATATGATATATATGCAGCTGCCTCATTTCCATCCATTGTTTGTTTTCTAAAAGCCATTCTGTTGCCCTCCCTAAAATCTACCAATCTGATTGTCTATTTTTATTTTTAAGCTTCTTATCTTGTTATGTCTACTTTTCTAGTTATTAAGAGAACGCTTACATAAAAATACATATGCCATAAATTGTATATCAAAATTAAACAAAATACCATAAATATTCATGATTTTTTTGCATAATTATACCATTAGTTATTACTGTGTTGCATATCAAAATAGTTGCCATATCATGTATACAATACTCACTAGATTCAATGGGTGTAGACACAGCTGTTTTGGTATACATAAAACGAGTCACATCCAGTTATTTAAGCATTTGCACACTTTTTATTCATATTTCTTATTATTTTGTCGATTACTAACTATTTATACAAGCATATTTTATCCGTCATATTTCAAGCATCTACCAAATGATCAATCACATATCACAATAAAAAAACAAGTAAAAGATGATCATCCTTTACTTGTTTACGTCTATTCTTTTAAATGTATTCTTTTATACAGTTTCAGACTCTTCTTTTAGAGCTTGTATCATTGCTAATTTATCATCAATTTCTTTATGCATCTTTTCGACTTCATCTATTGGCATGTCTTTTCCTTGAGTATAAGCCTGGTAAGTTGTTTCTCCGATTTTCGATTTTATCTTTTTAATATCACCTTCAAGATTTGCAATCTTTACTTTTACTTTACCAACCTCTACCATGTCTTGTGATTTACTTCCTACTGCGTTCGCAGCTTCTTTTGCCTTGTCCCCTACATTTTTTAAAAAACTCATCACTTATCCTCCTTTTATTTGATTCTATTGATTACCTATTATTGTATCATTTTTTATTCTCTTTTTCTGAGAATATCGCACATTATTAATCTATATAGTATAATTCTTTTAGAATACTTTAAGAAAGGACTATAATATGAATTATGAAAATTTATTAGACTATGTAAAAGATATTGTTATTAAAGTTGGTGCATACCAACAAGAATCTAAAAAAAATCAAGATTTTAATGTAATCACTAAAGGCGAAAGTATAGATTTTGTAACAGATATTGATAAGAATTCTGAAGATATGATTGTCTCTATGATTAAACAGAAGTACCCCGAGCACTCTTTCTTAGCTGAAGAAACTGGTACAACAGATACAGACAGTGACTATACTTGGGTAATAGACCCAATAGATGGTACAACAAATTTTGTCCATAGCTACCCAATGCACTGTATCTCTATTGGACTTAAATACAAAGAGACAATTATGCTTGGTGTTGTTTATATCCCAACAATGAATATGCTTTTTAGCACTATAAAAGGTCAAGGTGCATACTTAAACGATGAAAAATTATCGGTGTCTAAAACTGCAGATTTTTCACAAAGTGTTATCGCAACAGGTTTTCCATACTTTAGAAAAACCAATAATGTTAACTTGCCTTATTTTGATAAAGTTGTCAGCAATGTAGCTGGTATCCGACGTTCTGGCAGCGCTGCTATTGACTTAGCATTTGTTTCTGCCGGTATGTTAGATGGTTACTGGGAATTTGCACTGAACGAATGGGATATGTGTGCAGGTATTATTCTTATTGAAGAAGCTGGAGGAAAGGTTTATTTAACAGTTCAAGATGATTATCCTCTTATAATATGCGGAAATCCACTAATTTATCCTCAGCTCGAAGCGTATATAAAAAAATAATAATGTATTTTAAAAATGCTCCCACTTATGTGGAAGCATTTTTTTATCTAGAGTATTTTGATACTTTTATATCATCTATTAACACATTATTTATATTTTCATTTTCTATAAATACCAGTAACTCTTCTACTGTTCCATAAACCAATGCACCATATGTGTTTACACCGTTTTCTTCTACATAATTGAGTGCGTTTTGATAATCCTCAGTTTTGCTTTTTGAATAAAAAAGCATTTGAGTGAATTCTGGGCTATTAATTAAGTATTTTAGCATAGATTTAAAATGTATTTCATACCCATTTGCCAGATAACCTTCATACGTTCCAAATTTTTCCATCAATATTGAATCGTCCATATAATCAATTAAACTAAGATACGGATATTTTTCCGGGTCTGGTCTATCACTTGTAGTTGATCCATCATTTAGATTTGGGTTAAATCCAATTCGTTGGTCATTAATTTGGGACTCATTATCTATTCTTATACCTACCCATTTAAAATCTAACCCACCTTGTGAGTAACTCAAATAATCCCTTCTCATTAGTTCAAAAGACTCCAGTGAAATATCATTTTCAAAGCTAACAAATAGTGACGCATAAGCCGTTTTTGATGTTGTTTTCAGGTCATTTATTGTTCGTTTATATGTCATGTCTGTAAATTCTTCAATATCTGCTTCCATCTGTCTGCTTGATCCAAAATCATTATAGAAATAAAAGCTCCTCATAAAAAAATCTTCATACATGCCAATTCTTTTTCCTCTAATAATATGCCCTATACTGTTTTCATTTACTTTCGTAAATAAATTCTTTTGAACCATGTAAATATCATATTTCCCAAAGCCTAAATCACCTGCCATCCCATTTACATATGCATATCCTGGAATACTTAACTCCGTAAATACACGCATATCAAAATACAGGTCTTTATGATGCTCCCCTTGGCTAACTAATGAAGGATTATAATACATTTTGCCAACCAGAGGTGATACAACGTAAAAAACCAACATTAAAACAGCAAGAACGATAGCAACACTCGAAACTATTATTTTTCTAAATTTGCTGTTCATGGTTTTTTTTACATTTTCAATTTCCTTTATATTGTCATTAATATCATCTTCGGCATAACAATCTGTTTCATTGTCTAATGGCAAAAAATGTTCATCAAAAGTATCTGCTAAATACTCATTAATTGCTTTATTTTTTTCTATTTCACTTTCAACAATTTTTATTTCTTCATTTGTTGCTGTATTATTTTTATACTTTTCCAATATATTTAAAAAATCGCTATTCATTATTTCACTTCCTCTATTTTTGTTTTTAGTTGGTTTCTTGCTCTGTAAAGCAGTGTTCTAACTGATCCTGGAGACTAGTTTAAAGATTTTGCTATTTCCTTTAAAGAAAACTCACAGTAATAATACAGTATAATAATTTCTTTATAACTAGGCTTTAATTGACATATGGATTTATATAAAGTAGCTTTCTTTTCATCTTGTATTATTTGTTGTACTGTATCTTCTTTTGATTTTATATTTAGCAAATGGTCATCTGTCAGCCATTCTTTGTTTTTTCTAATATAGTCTATCCAGATATTTTTACTGACTCTGTATAGCCAAAACTTTAAATACCCATTTTTTTCCATTACTGTATCTACAGTTGAAAAGGCTTTATAAAATGTATCACTGACAATTTCTTCGGCTAAATGTTGATGGCGACACAGTGAATAAACATATAGATATAGCTCTTTGTAGTATTTTTTATATATAAGCTCAAACGCGCTATTGTCCAAATGATATGCCCCCTTTCACTATATAAACGATTCTATTATAAAAATGTCACACTTTTATTGATTTTACCGACCAATTATAACATAGAACACTTGCCAAAATAATCAATATAGTTGAAAATATACTTAGAAGAATATTACTCGTTAGTACTTATAAAGTAAAAAGGAGTTGCCTATGAAAAAAGTTATAATTATGGGTGCAGCTGGAAGAGACTTTCATAACTTTAATATGTATTATCGCAATGATCCAAGTTCAATCGTCGTAGCATTTACAGCCACACAAATTCCAGGTATTGAAAACAGAGTATACCCGCAATCCTTAGCAGGAAAACACTATCCAAAAGGTATTCCTATATATCCAGAATCCCAACTCAAACAATTGATATTAGAAAATGACGTAGATGAAGTCGTCTTTTCTTATAGCGACGTCTCTCATGAATATGTTATGCATAAAGCTTCACAGGTATTAGCATATGGTGCAGACTTTAAACTATTGGGCACAAAACATACAATGCTCAAGTCCACTTTACCAGTCATTGCTATTACAGCAGTTAGAACAGGTGCAGGAAAAAGCCAAACTTCAAGATATATTTCTCAGATACTAAAAGAAATGGGCCAGAAAGCTGTAGCAATACGACATCCAATGCCTTATGCAGATTTAGAAGCACAGCGCATTCAGAGGTTTGAAACTTATGATGATTTAAATTTTCATAAGTGTACTATTGAAGAGAGAGAAGAATACGAGCCCCATATTGACAATGGTATCGTCGTTTATGCTGGTGTAGATTATGAGCTAATTTTAAGGGAAGCAGAAAAAGAAGCTGATGTTATTATATGGGATGGCGGAAATAATGATTTTTCATTTGTACAGCCAGATATTACCCTTGTGATTTTAGACCCACTTCGTGTTGGCAATGAGAAAGAATATTATCCAGGAGAATCAAATCTTTACTTAGCGGATGTTGCCATTATTAACAAGGTCAACGTAGCAACTAAAGAAAATATTAATATACTGTCAAAAACTATTAAAGAAACAAATCCAAATGCTATACTTTTATTAGCAGACTCTCACATTTATGTAGAAAATGCTAATATGATTAAAAATAAGAAAGTATTAGTCATTGAAGATGGTCCAAGCCTTACCCATGGTCAAATGTCATTTGGCGCAGGATATATGGCTGCCAAGGAATATGGTGCCAAGGAAATAATCGACCCTCGTCCATATGCAGTAGGTAGCATTAAAGATACATTTGATAAATGGGAACAGACAACTCATGTGGTTCCTGCTATGGGATATAGTAAAAAACAAATCCAAGAACTTGAAGCTACAATTAATAATACACCTGCAGATGTTGTCGTAATGGGTACACCTATAGATTTAAGCCGAATAATCAATATAAAACATCCAACTGTTCGGGTTAGGTACAACCTAGAAGAAAAAGATACACAACTTAAGACAATAATCAGTAAAAGCATTTCGAAATGATAAAAAACTACGCCAAGGCAAATGCCTTGGCGTCTATTTTTTTATAAATGTGTATATTCAATAAATCTTATGTCGTCTCCAACTTTTCTTTGTACTGACTCTTTTATTGAGTCAAAATGCGGGCAAGGTACACCAATAGGTGTTCCTTTTGACATGCAAGAAGCAAATACAATAGTATCTGCATTTCTTTTTATCATTTCTACTGCTCTTGGCACTGCTCTCTTTCCTGGACAGCCTCCACAACTATTTACCCCTACTATCTCAATCTCTTCATCATACTTATCAAATTCAAGCATTTTAACATGCATAACCTTAAAACAGGTTGACCCAGGGCACATATCTTCTGTTTGAGCACACCTTAATAGTCCTACTTTCATTTTTTATCCTCATCCTTCTAACCGATTGTTATATTTTTATCATTTTCTTAATCTATTATACTCACTTTGCATTAGTTTGTCTTATCAGTATTGCTTATACTGTTATAGGTTTTATGATAAGATAGAATCAAATCATTCATTTTAATTTGAAAGGCGAAAAAAATGGCAGAATTCATATCTATTAAAAAAATATCCATCATTAAAATTTTCATATTTATTGTCATTATTATAGCTGCATTGTCTTTTGAAAAAGCAGCAATTGAAAGACTACTTCTCTTTGTTATCCTTTCTGCTTTATTCATATTATTAACAGCTTTTAAATATATATTCAATAATAAAAAAAGTAGATGGCTCATTGCCAGTGCTTTTTTTGAAATCGGTATTATTTTCATTATGGAAAATGAATCTAGATATGTTATTAATTACTTCTTGCATATTATATATATCTTAGCACTTATTGAAAATGCCTACATGTTTAATCTTAAAAAGAACATTATGTTACAAACATGCATTATTATTGTATCAAATGTTAAATATATTGTTCTGCTAAGTACTATGCCAACATTTGCACATATGAATCAATTCGGTTTTTTTCTTTTTATCAATATTTTGATCGCTATTTCTATCGATATTACAATTATTGTTAATCAGTCAAAAAAAGAATCCGATCTTTTAAATAAAGAACTGTTGCTGTATCAAGACAAACTAAGTCTTATGGCTACTGCAGATGAAAGGAATAGAATAGCTAGAGAATTACATGATAGCTTAGGACATGAACTAAGTGCACTAATTATGGAACTAGAAATAACTAAGTACTTGCTTGATAAAAATGCTGATGAAAGTAAAATACGTCTTCAATCAACTCTTGAACACGCACGTCATACGCTTTCTACCGTTAGAAATATTGTGGATGCTTTAGATGTAGATGACTCCTTCGATATCCTTAAATTGATTGAAACATTTACTGAAAGAACAAACATAGACATATCCTATGAAGGTCTAGACTTAACCACTTTACATTCAAATATAAACGAAACGCTTTATATGACAATAAAGGAAGCCTTAACAAATGCATTAAAACATAGTCAGCCAAGTCAAATCAATATTCGTATCTACAAAAAAAATCCTGATTTGATACACTTTAAAATATGGAATAATGGCAATCAATCAACCTCATTCCAAGAAGGATTTGGACTAACAAACATGCGTCGAAGAATACAACAACACAACGGAGAGCTATCTTTTGAATCTAAAGAAATATTTTCTATAAATGGTTATGTAAGGAGTGTATTATGATAAAAATTATGATTGTTGACGATCAAGCAATTCTCGTTGAAGGCTTAAAGATGATTCTTTCTGCTGAAGAAGATATTGAAGTAGTGGCTACTGCATCAGATGGTTTGGAAGCAATATCTTTAGCTGAAAAATATACCCCCGATTTAATTCTAATGGATATCTCCATGAAGAACCTTAACGGGATTGACGCTTCAGAAAAAATCAAAGAATCTAATCCTTTAATAAAAATAATATTACTAACTACTTTTAGCGATGACGCGTATATCAAAAGAGGCTTTAAAATTGGTGTAGACGGATATGCTTTAAAAGCAACAGATCCAAAAGAAATATACAATGGCATCCACCTCGTTATGAATGATGGTGTCTACATAGACCAAGACATAGCAAAGAAAGTAATTTCTAACATGAATATTTCCAATGCATCTGAATCAGAAAATGACACTAAAATCGACTCCTTAACACCAAGAGAAATTGATATTATAAAGTATATTGCAAAAGGGCAAAACACTTTAGAAATATCTCAATCTCTTCATTTGAGTGAAGGTACTATAAAAAATCATTTGACTAAAATAATGGATAAATTAGAGTTGCGTGATCGTACTCAAGTAGCCATTTGGGCATTAAAACACAAAATAAATGAATAAATTAGACCATCATATATTTTATTGATAGTCTCTACCGTATTTTGTGACAAAAGTCATGCTTTCTTATGACATAAGTGAGTATTTTTTCTTTTGTTCTTTCGATATGATATAAAAAAAGGAGGAATTGACATGTACAAAAAATTTACTATAAGTATTTTAACATTATTATTTATAATCACTTTTACAGGTTGTTCTGAAAATGTTTATGAGGATTATCTTAGCTCTATCGAGAAAACAAATAGCATAAAACAAGCACGACAAGAAATGAAAATAGATATGACTTTAGACTTTGACACAACAGGGTTAAGTGAGAAAGAAGTAGAGGGTTTTGAGCTTGCAAGCGATTTTCAGTTCTTAGGGTCATTAAAGTACAACACTGACCAAAACATCTTTGAAAATAATATATATCTAAAAATGGGAAGCATTGGTTTTGATGTAGATGTGTTTGGTCAAGATGACGAAATACTTGTTAAACTTGTTAATCTAGGCAAATACTTTAAAATCGATACAAAAAATCCTGATGAATCATTGGGACAGTTCAATATTTCTGATGATACCATGAGACGCCTTAATACATTATGGCAGACATATATTAATGAAAACAATATATTTAAAGGCGAAAACATATTAATAGATACCCCTTCTGGTGTTGTAAAAAGTAAAAAGTATTCAATTGAACTTGACGATAATGCCAATCAATTTATTCAAGATGCAATAAGCATAATCCATGAAGATCAATCCATCACATGGTTTCAAAACGAAGATTTTTCATTTGATATGTCCAAAGCAACTATCGATTATTTTATCTCTGAAAGTTATGTAGATAAAGATGGCTATATAGTAAAAGAACAAATAACTTTTAAAACAACATATGATGATCAATACTTTAAAGGTTTTGCTTTTTCAATGGAAACTTTACTGCACGACATAGGTTCAAATCAAGACATTTCTATACCTGATGTTGAAGATTTTGAACTGTTTGACCTAGATGAGATATCAAAAGAATCCCCTGAACTATTTCAATTAATTAAGTAAGGAGTCCTATATGAATTTATTAAAAATAGATAATCTTTCAAAATCCTATAAAAACATTCAAGCTGTTGATCAAATTAATTTCGACTTAAAAGAAGGCGAAATCCTTGGACTACTCGGACCAAATGGAGCAGGGAAATCTACTACTATCTCTATGATTTCAACTTTATTGAAACCATCTGGCGGCAATATTCTTTACAAAAATGCCGATATAGTAACCTCTCCTAAAGCTATTCAAAAAGAACTTGGCATTGTCCCTCAGGAAATCGCTTTATATTTAAACATGAGCGGTTATGAAAATATGAAGTTTTGGGGACAAGCCTATGGTCTGAAAGGTAAAATCTTAAAAAATCGCATAAAAGAAGTCTCTCAAATAATAGGTATAAGCGACCGGTTAAAAGATAAAGTTAAGACTTATTCAGGAGGCATGAAGCGTCGCCTAAATATTGGTGTCTCTTTGCTTCACGAACCAAAACTCCTTATTATGGATGAGCCAACAGTTGGTATTGACCCACAGTCAAGAAACCATATTTTGGAGACCGTTAAAAAACTCAACAAGGACGGCATGACTATAATATATACTTCTCACTATATGGAAGAAGTAGAATACTTATGTGATCGAATACAAATCATGGACGAAGGTAAAATCATAGCTTCTGGCACAAAAGAAGAACTCATCACAATTGTTAATGGCACAAAAAAAGTTACGATTACTTTTGATATTATTAATGACCAGTTAGTTGATGCAATAAGCAAATTATCTTATGTGAACGATTTAAAAATCATTGACCATTCTATTATATTCAAAACCACTAATGGCGATCACATGGTTTCTGATATTTTGTATCATACGAAATCGTTTGATTCTAAGATAATCGGTCTTGATGTCATTAACCCAAATTTGGAATCTGTATTTTTACATTTAACAGGGAAGGCTTTAAGAGACTAGGTGAACTTTATGAAAATGATTAAACTCATCTTAAAAGATTTAAAATCCCTATTTAGAGATCCTAAAATAGTAGCTGTATTAATTGCTATGCCTGTTGTTCTTATGTCGATCTTAGGGTTTGCTTTATCAGGTGTATTTTCTGATAGTTATACTATTGACCCATTTAAAATCGCTATCGTCAAAGAATATGATGTGCAAAACGACCAAGAACGTGTTACGTCTGCTATTTCACAATCTATTATGGGCTCTAATATGTCCGCAAATGATATGACCTCTATTGCAGATGGTGTTGAAGATATATCTATAGAAGATATGTTTTTTAACCAATTTCTAGGTTCCGAAGAAATACAAAGCGTCATGACCTATGACATACTTTCAAAAGAGATTGCATTAAAAGAATTAGAAAACAATGTGTATTCGGCAGTTGTAATCTTACCAGCCAATTTCACTTTTGATTCGTACATTAACCTTTTAACCCCTTTTAGAAATTTGGTTGAAATTGAAATAATAAAAAGCCCTAACCATCGCATTACTTCATCCATTACTGAAAGTATCATCTTGGCATATTCTGATACTTTTGCTTCATATACTATTGCTAAAAACGTATTGTTTGAGCAATTCTTTAAATATGATTTATTAAACCAAGGTTTTGGAAATATGGACGAACTCATTACTAATCTTTCTAAAGAAAAAGCACGTTTTAATATCGAAACAGTCACAGTAGCAGGGAAAAATCCTATAAATGCTTCCTCCTATTATGCCATTAGCATGCTTTCCTTATTTTTACTTTTTTCTGCAGCACATGGAAGTACACTCTTACTTAAAGAAAAGAAAGATTTCACGCTACAAAGAATGCTTGTCTCTGGTTACACAAAAGTGCAAGTGATTATTGCCAAAAGTGTCGTTGTTTTTTCAGTAGCACTCATACAAATGTTAATTATGATTAATTATTCTCATTTTATGTTCAATGTTAATTGGGGAAATGCTGTAGCAGTACTAACCGTTGTAATATTATCAGCATTTGCAATAGCAGGACTAGGTACTTTATTTAGCGTTATTACTTTAAAAATGGAAAATTACATGCTTGCAACAGCTATGGAATCTGTTGTATTTCAAATACTTGGACTTCTAGGTGGTGCATATATTCCTGTACAAGTACTCCCTGAAATACTACAGAAATTATCAATTGTGCCTATTAACGGTGTCGTTTTGAAAGCGTTTATGCAAGTTATGTCAGGAAGCTCTTTACTAGAAATAAAGACTGAACTACTTTTAATCATCTGCAATGGCTTACTATTTGGCGGTGTAGCAATAATTCTTGTATTATTGGAAAGGAGAGGCGAACATGTTAATAATACTCAAACTAGGCTTCAAACGTCTTAAGGAAAATGCTCTGCTCCTACTTATAATGACAGGTATGACCCTTGCTTTAACATTTGCTTTTAGTGGCATGGCTGGTGATTCGACCTATCAACTAGGTTTAATAATTGTTGATGAATCTCAATCGGAATATAGCCAAGAATTAGTCAATCAAATACATACGCTTGATCAGTACGCCATTGAAATACTCAATTATGAAGAATCAGTTGATTCTCTATCAAATGGTAATCATATCGGTGCTGTTCATATCAAAAGAGAATTTGGTGATTCACTATTTATTGAAGAGGGCTCCGTAGAGATTATTGCACTAAAGCAAGATGTAGAGGTCAATATTTTAAGTAACAACATTGCAGGTATCATCAGTCGCATGAATCAAAAAAATGAAATTGCACAATTAGGTATATCCTACTTAGCTCATGCACCATTCATCAACACAGATATTGCAAAGGAAGATATGCTCACATCATATGATAATCATTGGAATAATAGAAAACCTATTTCAGTACGCACGACTAGCTTAGGTTCTGCAAATAGCAAAGATGATAATTTGAAAGCCCAAATCATCGGTTTTGCAGTTTTATTTTCTGCATACACTATGGTTTTTGGTGTAGGACAGATTCTTAGTGATAAAGAGGAAAAAACATATCATCGCATGATGGTATCCCCTCTTAATAGACTGCTTATCATGATAGGCTATACAATTACACCTATGGTTTCTGGTATGACACAACTCATTATTGTATTTTTAGGTGGCAAATATTTATTTGGTTTGTCATGGAATATACCTATTGTTGATTTACTTTTAATGCTATTTGTATTTGTTTTCACATTAACTGCTTTTGGTTTACTACTTTCAACATTTGTAAAATCATCTAGTCAATTAGGCGCTTTCACGCCTATAATCTTGACCTCTTTTGGTATGTTAGGTGGATGCATGTGGCCTCTTGAAATAGTATCATCAAAGATTCTGCTAATGATTGCCAACTTCATCCCACACAAATGGGCAGTTGAAGGTCTAACAAACATTACCGTTAGAGGTGGTGATATAATGAGTAGCCTACCACAAATAACTGCACTACTAATCATGGGCATTCTTGCCTACGGATTTGGTTTATATCGTCTGAGAACCTCTCAGATTGTAGAATAAATTTATGCATACAAAAGCAGGATATTGAGTGAAATCAATATCCTGCTTTATTATTTTTTATTTATTCTTTTTCACAAGTAAAAATCCATGGTGCTGGAAAAGCCTTTGTCATATTTTTGCTGTTCACTCGTAACACTTCAGTATGTATCGCTTCAGTTCTTATCATATCATTTCTCTTTAGCATATCAGAAAAAGATGTTAATACTTCAAAGTCTAAAGAATAAATCACAATCTTAATTTTTGGATTTAATTTTAGTAATGCTTGAAGCTCGCTTTCTAACTTCTCAGAAGCAACAATAAATCCTATGTCTGGTATAGGTAGTTTGTCTTCTTCATAGTCCGCTAGACTATCAACAACTTTTACGTTTTTCAAGCCAAATTTTTCAATGTTTTCTTCCATTGTTTCTTTGTCTCGTTCGTCATATTCTACCGCAATTACACTACCTTCATTTGCTATCATTGCAGACTCAACAGCAATACTCTCACCTGAAATAATGCACACATTGTCATTATCTCTTAGTTTCAATTTGTTTATTATGATTGCTCTTATCTCGCGACATACATAATTCACTGAACCATATGAGAAATGCTCATTTTCTATCCCTATTTGGTAGTTTGTCTCTGCATGAGGGTTTAGTATCAACATAGCTGCTGGTGCGTTTATGCCTCGATCTATCATTGCTGATATCTTATCATTTTTTATTTCGCCTGTAGGTTCTGACCCTTCGTTATACCAAATATCACACTCGCCTAGCTCTGCATTCCACATATTATAAAATATCTCTGGGTGTCCTGCATCAGTAAAGACTAAAACTGCTCGATTTGATTTTATTGTAGGAATCAGGTTTTTATTTTTTCCAGTAATATCAATCATTTTTAGTTTTGCAAGGTCAATATCAACATTCTTTGAAAAATAGTCTAACCAAGATATAATAACGTCATTTGTAAATTTTGTTTTTTCCATAGTCAAAACCTCCCTTTATTTAATATCTATCATACCATATTTTACTTGTTATATGGCTAAATATACACATTATCTTATGCTTAATCTTGCGCCTTTATTGCCCATCTCATTTTAGTAGACTTTGCTCTACTATTTATTCTACATTCTTCTGCTGAGGGTCTAATAATATCTTTTGCTATTTCCTCATATATTCCTTCTTGGAAAAACCGTTTAAATGATTTTTTCACAAGTCTGTCTTCCCCTGAGTGAAAAGATAATATTGCTACACGTCCACCTGGTGCAAGTATTTGTGGTAATTTTTCTAAAAATGAATATAGTACTTCAAACTCTTGGTTCACATCAATTCTTAGGGCTTGAAAAGACCTTTGACATGATTTCTTTGTTTCTTCTTCTCTTACATTTTTAGGCAAAAACTTTAATGATTTCTCAATAACTTCTCTAAGTTGAGTTGTTGTTGATATAAAATTACCTTTTCTCATCTCTTTCATAATACCTAGAGCAATTGCTTCTGCATGGGGTTCGTCAGCATTTTCTAATAACATGCCTTTTAGTTCTTGTTGTGTTATTTTTCTAAGTCTGTCAGAAGCTGGCATCCCTCTTTTCGGATTTAATCTCAAATCAAGGGGCCCATCAGTTTTATAAGAAAATCCTCTTTCAGGATTATCAATCTGCATTGAAGATACACCTAAATCCGCCAATATAAAATCTACAGGTCCAGACTCTTCTAATAGTTGGTCAATCTTACCAAAATTAAGTTGCTTTGTAGTTAATATTTCTGATCCATACCCTAATTTTTCTAGACGCTCTTTGGTTTTTGGCAATTCAATCGTATCTACATCTAAACCATATAAATGCCCTTTTCCATCTAAGGCTTTTAGCATTTCTTTAGAGTGACCGCCATATCCTAATGTAGCATCAATACCTTTTTGCCCTGGTTTTATATCAAAGAATTCTAGAATTTCATTTACACAAATAGATATATGCATACCCGCAGGTGTACTACCTTTTTGAATAACATGCGCTATAGTATCAGCATATTTTTCTGGTTGATGTTCTTTGTATTTATCTTTATATGATTTTGGATGTGTCCCTTTATACCTTACTCGTCTCTTATGGGGTTTTTCATTTTGTTCCATTGTCTAACCTCTTCTTCTATATTAATATTTCATCTATATTATCATATAAACAATTATTTATAAATGAATCCCGAAAAAATGATATAGAATCCTTGCATTAACTCAGAAAAAGCGTAAGTAAATTAACCTCTTTACTTACGCTTTATATTAAACTTTGCTCATACCAAATTTAAAATATCTAATGTTAAGATTAACAAATGCTGGCACTATTACTAGTTGAATAATTAATCCAGGAATACCCACAACTATAGCTGTTTTTAAATATATTATTGGATTCATTTTCAACCCAAAACCTATTCCCAAAATAAATACAGTCAAACCTGCCGTAATTCGACCAAGAATCATAGCACTAACTAACTTTACCCAAGTGCTTGCTAAACCTCTTTTCGTCAGATAACTAATAACTAGTCCATACGTTCCTAGTTCTACCATCATAATTGGCAAAATCGGGTAAGTTGGCGGCATGCCCGTAGTCAATGAACTTATTAATGGTGTTAACACACCAACTAAGACTGCATATCTTGACCCTAATAAAAAACCACCAATAATTATTGGCAAATGCATCGGTAAAAATACTTTCCCGACGCCACCAAAAAAATGAAAAATCATAGGAAGCGTTACCCCAAGTGCAATCAATAAGCCACTTAAAACGATTTGATTAGTTCTATTTTTATTCATTTATATTTATTTTTCCTTTCACGATTAAAAATTCTTTGATTTCTTTCAATAGACGCTCTGTACTATTTGTATTATAAGCTATTTTTTCCATAGGACAACTATCATTTTTTTCTCTGTTCATAATCATCGGAACCTCTTTGGTAAAATGTATTCTTTCCCGTCCAAAAACACTAACTGCTGGTGTTGAAACAAGATAACTATATATTTCCTTAACTTCTAATGATTTACAAATCATAGCAGCTGCTTTACCAATAGTCTTATCTGCAAGGCTAGCCCCTTTCATTTGGTCAGGCATAGTCGTTGCAATCATATACAGAGAATAAATGCCTTTTTTTGTACTTTTATAGATTACTTTTTCATCTTTTACTACACATAATGCTAAGTTTTCCTGATTTAATATCTCTTTTGCTATCTGTAAGTCTTTCATACATTACTTCTTTCTTTTAGATTTCATGTACCATGTGCCAATATTAAGTATCGCCATATTTATTGGACCTTCAAAATCTTTTGATACTGCTTTTAATTCTTTTGGAATATCAATACTTTGAGGACACTCTCTAACGCACTTGCCACAATTAACACATTGCTTGGCTAAATGCTTTTCACCTTTTGTCATCCCACCAACTCTACTTAAATACATACCCGTTCCAAGTAGAGACTTTCCAAATAAATGCCTATTATTATACAGCTCAAAGGCACCTGGTATGTCTACTTTTGCTGGGCAAGGCATGCAGTAATTACATCCTGTACAAGGTACTTTTCTCAATGCTTTATATTCATTCGCTGCATTTTCTATTGTTTGCTTTTCATCATCCGTTAAAGAGTTTGGATATGCTTCAGAAGCAATTCTCAAATTTTCTTCTATGTGCTCATCTACATTCATGCCTGATAATATTACATGTACTTGTGGGTGATCCCATATCCAACGTAATGCCCACTCAACATTTGTTCTTTTTGTTTTTGCACTATCGTAATGCTTTTTCACTGGGTTGGGTAATTCTTTTGCTAGATTACCTCCAAGCAAAGGCTCCATAATAATAATCCCTAATCCTTTATCTGCTGCATACTCTAATCCTGCACGTCCTGCTTGATTGTTTTCATCTAAAATATTATATTGGATTTGACAAAAATCCCACTCATAATCATCTACGATTATAGGAAACTCCTCTTTTCTACCGTGAAATGAAAATCCTATATTTTTTATCTTTCCAGAAGCTTTTATATCATTCATAAAATCCATTACGCCTAACGACTTCATGTATTCCCAGGTATTTCCATCAAGAGTGTGTATCAAATAATAATCTATAACATCTACATCTAATTTTACTAATTGTTTTTCAAGGTAATCATACATATCCTCTTTTGAGTGACATAAAAACTGAGGCAATTTCGTTGCAATTTTTACTTTTTCTCTATAGCCATCTTTTAGGGCTTTTCCAACAAACTTTTCACTATTTCCACCATGATATGGCCAAGCAGTATCTACATAATTTACGCCTTGATCAATAGCGCCTCTTAATTGTTTCATTGCTAAAGACTCATCAATCCTACCATTTTTTGATGGTAATCTCATGCAACCATATCCTAAGATTGATAATTGATCTCCTGTCTTTTCCATTTCTCTATAAAGCATAACTCTCTCTCCATTTCTGACTGAACAGTCATTCATTTTCCTTGTTTTAGATAAGCACCTTTCAGTGCTTATACTTTTTTTATTTTGTAATATCGTCTTGTACTATACCATGCCACACAAATTCAAAGCATTTTTCTATAACAGTTTCTTGTTCTTTACCTGCTGTCAATTCTTTTATATGCTTTATTACATTTAATACTGCGCCATGAAAAACTGCAGTTGCAATCGACATATCTTCTTTTTTAATAGTTCCTTGAGCAATTATTCTTTCCTGTAATTTAATCAAAAAATCAAAATTATCTTTTACAACATCACTACTTAAGTTTTCAATGAACGGTGACATTGCATATGTTTCCTTGAACTTAAAGTAATCAGGGTATTCTAACCCCCACTTAATAAATAAATGCCATAAAAGCCTAAAATTCTCTTTTATATCTTCTGATTCTTTCCAACTCTTTTGCATATACTCAGCAAAATGTATTTTGGTCTTAATATACAATTTGTTAATCAAATCTTCTTTTGACTCAAAATAATTATATAGTGTGCCTGCTGAAACACCAGCTTCTTTAGTTATTTTAGATGTTGGTGTAGCATGAAAACCATACTCGTTAAATAGTTTTAAAGCTGTTTCTAGCAAAAGCTCTTCTTTTGATTGTGTCATATTATCACCTCATAAAAATGACTGAACGTTCATTCATATCTTAACGCCTAATGAATACCCTGTCAACTGTCCTTTTATATTTCTTCATTTTCCAATACCATTTTGATAAACGGTTCAACCATCGCTGGATCAAACTGCTGACCACTACATTTTCTCAATTCTTCAAACGCCTCATCTTTGCTTAAAGAGTCCCTGTAACTTCTCAAACTAGTCATTGCATCATATGCATCTGCAATTGTAATCATTCTTGACTGTAGCGGAATATCTTCCCCTACAAGGCCACTTGGATAACCATTTCCATCCCATCTTTCATGATGATAAAGTATATATTTAGCAATATCACTCATGTCATTTACCATGCTTAAAATCCTGTATCCAATTTCAGGATGTCTTTTTATCTCTTCATATTCATCATTTGATAATTTCCCAGGTTTATTTAATAAATCTTCATTGATACCGATTTTGCCAATATCGTGTAGTAATCCTATGGTCTTTATTTCATCAATCTCTTGACTTGATAGCTCTAGGGCTACTGCAAAGTTTGCACTTATTTCTGAAACTCTTCTTGAATGTCTTTCTTCTCTTTTATTCTTTTCATTTAACGTATTTATAATAGCGCCAATGGTATCGCCTCGCATACTTGGCCCTTCAAACAATTTTTTTCTATACATATATTCTTCTGCTCGGTTAAATATTTCTTGAATGCTTTCATCTTTTCGTGATTTTGACTTCCACCCAAAAGAGATTGATAAATTGATTGAGCCAATTTTCTCTTTCATCGCAAGTGTTTGAATCCGTTTTGTCAAATCATCTGATACTGATTCCGACATGTTTGGTGCCAATATAACAAATTCATCGCCACCAATTCGTGCAATAAATTCATCATTTTTACATGCTTTTTTAATGACTTCACTTGTTTTAACTAAAAGTTTATCACCCATTAAATGCCCAAATGAATCATTAATAAGTTTTAATCCGTTTAGGTCTCCTAAAATTATACCCAGAGGAAAGTTCTCTTCTATATCTAAGCGAACTAACTCCTCTTCAAAACAACGTCTATTATATAATCCCGTCAAATGATCATGGTAGCTTAAGTATTCTATGCGTTCTTTATATTTTTTTTCTGATGTTACATCTCTCGTTACGCCAATTACCTCATGGTCACTAGATTTAATCAGCCTCATTTCATAAACTTCTTTGTTGCCATCAATATAGAAATCATAATCAAAGCTTTGTAAGCTTTCTTCTTCTATTGCTTTCCTAATTTTCTCATGCGCTATATTTGCTATCTCCTCTGGAAAAATATCGCCAATACGTTTTCCTATGAATTCATTTTTGGGCATCAATAAAGAATTATGCTTTCCTACCTGACAATCAATAAAGCGACCTTCTTGATCAAAGATAAACACCAAGTCCGGTAATGCATCAAGTATTGCTTGATTTCTCTTTTCACTTGTTCTTAGTGCAGTTTCACTGGCACATAATAAGTCATATTGAAGCTTTAATTGTTCTTTCATCTTAATTGTAGCCATAACTTTTTCTTCTACATCTTTTTTGCTTCGTTCTAAGCTTTGATTGGCTTCTTTTAACTCTTTTGTTTTCAAATCAACCATTAGCTTCAGAACTGCACTTATCACAATAAGCCCTAAAACTATAAAACCTGCTAAAATTAACAGCCAGATTTTCTCTCTAAATAAATCCAATACAGTCCTTTCTTCATATACGCCGAGCCATTTATCATAGATTTCTTGATATTGACCACTTGTTTTAGTAAGCTTTAGCCCACCGTTTAGAATCATTAATAAGCTTTCATTATCTTTACTTACTGCCAGACAATAATCATTAGAATTCAAAATAATATTTTGAGCACGGATATCTTTTAATTTTTCGTCTACCACTGTATATTGCCCTGGTAATTTTAACACGCCTGCATAATCGTAAGTGCCATCATCAACTAATGATAATGCTTCTTTTACAGTTGGTACCTCTATTATATTAATATTTAGATTACGATCTTTTAAGTACTCTCCTACGATATCTCCTTTTTGAACAACTACTGATTTTCCTATTAACGCTTCTATTTCGCTTATAGTATTCTTATTTTTAGCAAAAATAGCCCCGTTTGCAATGCTATGCTTTACAGTAAAACTATATTGTTGCCTTCTTTCTTCAGATAAGAACATACCTGCAATCGCATCTATCTCGCCCACTTCTAACTGCTGACGTGTATTTCCCCATTCATCTAGCCTTATTTCAACATTGTATCCCATTTCTAAGGCTACAGCCTTTGCAAGCTCCACATTAAAACCATCTGGCTCACCATGTTCATTTATAAAGCTATAGGGTGGATAATTAATATCATCACCTATCACTATAGTTGGTTGGTTCGCATAAGCATGTTCAATTGTCACAGAGTTTGCAGGAATACTCCAAAATAATATTACCATTATAATACTGACTATCTGAATTCTTCTCTTCATAGAATCTACCGTCTCTTCTTTATAAATTAATATCTTTTGCGCCTTTGATTATTTACATAATCATTATAACATTTTATATGTAAATATTTCGATATTTCACTTATTAACTATATCGGTTAAAATTGATGAAATTAAATATATAAAAGAACAGGTCTTATAACTGTTTTTATACCAAATATTTCATTAAATTACTTAATATAAGTTCATATGCATTAGGTAACAAATGCATGCCTTCTATTGCAAACTCTTTCTTTAAATTTCCTTTTGTGTCGGTCAACCCATTATTAACATTAATATATTCAAAACCAAATGTTTTTGTGAGTTTTTCAATGCCATCATTAGCCTCTGCAATCAAACTATTTGTTCGAGTAGAAAAGACAGCTATCTTTTGCTGCGGATCTAATCCAAAATCATCATCTGTGTTAATAGGATAGTATGCCATTACATAAACTTTACAGTTTGGTAACTTGGTCTTTATTTGTTCCAAAATCAGTTTGTAATTATTTAATAGATTCTCTTTTTTATAGGGTTCTGACCCCATAGCACCTATATCATTTGAACCAATGTTAATAAAAATCTTTGAAGGCTCTAAATCAAAAACACATGTATCTATCACTTGCAAAAATTCTGTTGTTGTAAAACTTGCTATACCTCTATTATAGATCTCTTTTTTTAAAGTAATTCCTTGGCTTTGAAGCATCTCTTTTATGGGAAACCATTCCATTAATGATGATCCTACTAATACTATTTGTTCTTTATTAACGTTTTGATTTAACATTTTATATATTCTAATTTTGTTTCTTTTTTGTTCTTGCAATACACCTAAATACATTGATTGAAAGACCTCTTTAATGTTTATCTGCATTTTTTCTTCCATATTTTTCTCCTATATGAACACGAATAACGGTCTGCACTATGGTCTCGATAATTAATACGACCATAGTCATAAAATATTATACACAATTTATTATAGTATGATATACTGATGCTTGCAAAATAAAGAATAAATAAACAAAGGATATTATATGAATAAATTTGAAGAATTAGGAATTAATAAAGATTTGGTAGATTGCCTTTTAACAAATAACATTGAAGAGCCAACACCTATTCAAACACTATCTATTCCTGAGATATTAAAAAACAAAGATGTTATGGCTGAAGCTCAAACAGGAACCGGAAAGACTCTTGCTTTTTTGTTGCCTATGTTTCAAAATTTTGATGAAAATTCAGAACATACACAAGGATTAATAATTACGCCTACACGTGAACTGGCTATACAAATAACAACAGAAGCTCGTAAACTTGCTAAAGATACTAATTTTAACATTTTAGCAGTGTATGGTGGCCAAGATATTAATTCCCAATTAAGAAAGCTTAATAGAAATGTGACTTTAGTTATTGCAACTCCAGGCAGGTTGCTTGATCACCTTAAACGAAAAACTGTAAATATTAAAAATTTAAATACACTCGTATTAGATGAAGCCGATCAAATGTTAAATATAGGCTTTAAAGAAGATATAGAAAAAATCTTAACACATACTAACAAGCACCAACAAATGCTTTGTTTTTCTGCAACACTTGACTCTAAGGTAAAGCAACTGGCAAAAAAGTATTTGCACAATCCTGTTGAAGTTGCTGTAAAGAAAAAAAACGTAACATTAGATACGATAGAACAAAAAATAATAAGATGTATCGATAGAGAAAAACAAGCCGCACTGTTAAAAGAACTTGACTATACAAACCCTTTTATGGGTATCATCTTTTGTAGAACAAAACGTAGAGCTGATTTATTAGAAGAATCCATGCAGTCAAAAGGATATGATTGCCATAAGCTACATGGAAGCGTTCCCCAAGGAAAGCGTCAAAAGATTATGAAAGCCTTTAGAGAAGCTCGTTTTCAATACTTAATAGCAACTGATGTAGCTGCTAGAGGTCTTGATATTTCAGGTGTCTCTCACATTTATAATTACGATGTGCCTGAGAACCCTGAAACGTACATTCACAGGATAGGCAGAACAGGCCGTATGAATGAAAGTGGTATAGCCATAACGTTTATAACACATAAAGATAAAGAGATTCTTGATGATATTGAAAAAGCCATTAAGATGACTATTCCTAAAGAGACATACTCAGAAGCGAAATCAGCGGATGGCAAAGTACCTGATCATGTCATGGGTTATGTTGAAACAAATTTTGATAAGAAGAAAAAAAAGAAAACAAATTTTGGTAGTAAGGAAAAAAAGTTTTATACGAAAGGCAATACAAGTAGCAACCCACGAAAGAAGAAGAATAATAATAAAAAAAGAAACAATCCAAAATAAATAATATAGCAGAGCTTATCAAATGATATGCCCTGCTTTTTTTATTCTGATGCTTCTTTTGTTTTTATAGATGTGGCTACTAATTTGTTTATATCTATGATCTCTTTTTCTGAAAGATACCGCCATTTGCCTAGTGGCAAGTCTCCTAAAGATATATTCATAATACGTACACGTTTCAAAGCTACGACTTCATATCCAAGATATTCACACATTCTTCTAATTTGTCTATTGAGTCCTTGCGTTAATATTATATTAAAGACATATTTGCCTTCTTTTTTTACTTTGCATTTTTGAGTCACAGTATCTAAAATAGGTACACCGTTTCTCATCTTTTTTATAAAGTCATTTGTTATGGGCTGATCCACTTCTACTATATATTCTTTCTCATGATTATTCCCTGCTCTTAAAATCTTATTAACAATATCTCCATCATTTGTTAAAAAAATCAGACCTTCTGATGGCTTATCTAATCTACCTATAGGGAAAATACGTTTGGGATAATTAATATAATTGATGATATTATCTTTTACTTTTAATTCAGTCGTACAAGTTATACCTACAGGTTTGTTGAATGCCATATAAATCAATTTTTCTTTTTCTTTTATAAGCTTCCCATTAACCATAATACTGTCATCATCATTTACTTTTGTACCCATTTCTGCTTTTATTCCATTTACTTTGACGCGTCCTGCTTCTATCAATTTATCAGCTTCTCTTCTTGAACAAATGCCTGTGCTACTTATATATTTATTGAGTCTTATTAACCCTTCACCAGTCTCGTTTTTTTTGCTTTCATTATTATTTTTCATAAACACTATCTCCATCATATTTAATACTAGCTAAACAAATCAAATGGATATCGATCTGGATATTTGGCATTAAATGTCATTCTTTTTTTTGACCCAGGATGTGTAAAAGAAAGACTTGTTGCCCACAATGCAATTAACATATATTCTCTCTTTTTTGCATGGACTTCATTATACTTCTTGTCTCCCCAGATAGGAAACTTCTCATGGGCTAGTTGACATCTTATTTGATGAAATCTACCTGTTAATAAATCCACTTTTATAAGTGTTAATTTGTCTTCACTATTCTCATCTGCTTCTTTTACATCTATTTTTGTATATTTCAATTTTGCAAGTTTTGCGCCTTCGTCATTTTTATGGACGATCACTGCCATTTGGCTTTTTTTTGATTTTTTCATATAATCTTCTACTTCTTTTTCATCTAAATCTATTTCTCCGCAAGTAATTGCATAATACTTTTTATCAAATTTACCATCTTGCATATCTTTGTTTAAAGATTTAAGTGCACTATGATTTTTTGCAAAAACCATAAGCCCTCCTACTGGTTTATCTAATCTATGTACAAGTCCAACATAAGGATTCCGTTGCTCCTTGCTATCCTTTTTATTCTTTAGCTTTAGATATGATGTAACGACATCTAACATAGAAATATCTAAAGATTGATCACTCTGAGAAGATACGCCAGCAGGTTTAATAACAACTATAATGTCTTGGTCTTCATGTATAACCTTTAAATCTTCTACTTTCAATATATTATTCATAAACTCTCCTACTTTTCATATTGACCTATTATAACACTATTTAATTAATTATTAATATCTTTATTTATAGTTTGTTCAATTATTGTAACTATCTATATAAAAAATAAAAAGCCGCTGTTTGCGACTCTAGATGCGAGCGCAATTGATTCATTTGCGCTTTATTTAAAAAGCATGCCTATTTTTCAAAACAGGCATGCTAAGTTTGTTATACTTATTGAATATATTTTTTATACATACTTTCAGAAACGTAGGTACTGATATCTTCTCCCGTATATCCTAAGTATTGCTCTAAGAACACATCGTATGGTACTAATGAATCATCTTCTTGTGCTAACATGATTTCTACAAGCACATAATAATTGATACCATATTGCTTCTCAATAAGCTCTTTGGTCTCGATGTATTCATCAATTTCTTCTTCTAACCAATCAAGGTTACTCATATATGCTAAAATATCTGCTTCTGTGTTAAAGTATGGAACCAATCCATAACCTTGAAATAAGTCGTCTTGAGACGCCGCTCTTTTTGCTTGACCAATATCGTCTGTAATACCTACATAGTCTTTAAATTCATCTAACTCTTGACGAATAAGTCTACCTTGTAAAAACCCTTCATAGGTTTGAGCATATGTTTCATCACCTCTAAGGTCTTCACCATTTTTTATGCGAGTTACATATTCAGCAAACTTTTCGGCTTGATTTCCTTCTTGCCATTTAATTTCAACAAATTCATATTTATTTGCAGACTCATTTTCTGTTCTGTAAGTATCTAAGGCAGTCCATTCATTATCTATTTTCACTTCCGCTCTATAATGAAGTGCTGTTTCTGCCATAATTAATCTTACAGCTTCATATGGATAGTCCTCTGCTTTAAACCCTTTTGATACAACCCATTTTTCAAACGCAACAAATTCGTCTGGTCCTAAACCTGTAGCAGTAGCCTGATAAAATGGATTATCACTTACTTCGCTAGGCTTTACTGTTGTGTTTGTTATTCTTACTTCAAGGCCATAGTAGTTTGCTATATCTGCATATAACGTTGCATAGTTATAGCAGATACCATATATCTTGGCTCCATCCTTCATATTATCTATCATATCTTTTGTAGTATATATGCCTGGAAATGCATAATTCCATCTCATACTATAAGACACATCATTGTAGTTTTTACTAGATGATGCATAGATCATATTTGATACTTGCCAGTCTTTTATTTGTGTAGCTATCTCTAAATCCGTTCCAGTAAATCCATCTGCATTTAAAGCGATAATATCTGCTTGTGTTAGTTTTGAAAGAGCTGATCCGTTAGCATAATTATTGCTCATTTCGCCTTCAATAACGCCCATAGATATAGCTGCATCTTTTGAAAATGCACCGTCATTTACTAACTTGTTTGATAGTGACGTTGTCATATCTTTCATGTTTTGTTTTAAAGATAAATAAGAAATACCTGCAACATGATCTCGCAAAAATTCATTATTCATTAAATCTGTTTTAAATGCATTATCAATTAGTCCTATTTCGTTGCTCTTCTCTACTGCCAATGCCCATGAAAAATCACCATTTGCATCGCTGTAATTTAAAGCACGAAGCATAAAAGTCAAATATGATTTGGCATTCATTACATTGTTTGATCCAAACTCAGTACTTGAAATACCATTTGTCAGTCCATTTGAATACAAATATCCAATATATGGGCTTCCCCATTCTGGCACATCTAAAAAAGGATGGTCTGCGTCATTTGTCTTAGCTTCACTCTCTGCACCAAGTAGTCTTACGAACATAACTGCACCTTCTAGGCGTGTAGGCGCACGGTCAAGTTCGAATCCTTGGTCTGTCCCTTTAAAAACACCAATTTCTTTTAGCATGTTAGCTTCATTATCATAACTTGTTGAACCAAAAACAATACAACTTGTGAAAATAAGAATTATACTTGTTACTAATATTATTTTTTTCATTTAATCCTCCTATGCAACTTCTTTACCACGTAATAGCTATACACCTATTATATAATAATTCTAATCATATTAATATATGACATTTCAAACTCCATAAGATATTCAAAAACTAAAAAAACCTAGAAATAGATTCTTTATCTATTCGCTAGGTACCTCTTAAACATATTGTATCTCTTACAATATATTATACAAACTTCACTGCTGTTCCATAAGCAATAAACTTTGAACTTTTACTCATTGCAGATGTTGAAGCATACTTTACATCTACGATAGCATCTGCTCCAATACTAGTCGCATGGGCAATCATCTCAATTGTTGCCATTTGACTTGTGCCTTTGGATTGTTCTCCAACATTAACTGAACCTTTGACAGTATTAATTGGTAAAATCCTTGAGCCTTCTGATTTTAAATTGTTAATTAATATCATTTCTATCCTCCCTTCAATATTTATACATTAATGTGTATATCATTAACTGATTGATTATATCACACATTCTTTGTATACGCAATTTTTTTACATTCAATCTTTTTTATGTAATCAACACTTGACACAATGTAATTAACATGTTACATTATGTTTGTAGTTAGTTACATATTAATTAGGAGGTATATTATGACATATCAAGAAAGAAGAAGTATTATTTTAGCGATAGCTACTCTAATAAGCTCAATTATTTATTATTCTATAATGAAAAATAGACTAATCACACCTGGTTTAGAACAAGTAGAACTACTGAAGCAGTGGGCAAAATTTGTAGTCTTTTTTATCCCTGTTCAAATTGTTATCACTATAGTCGTGACGATTCTTAATAATATATTGGCAAATATATTCGATGGCATAAAAAATGGTGGAGAACTGACGGAGAATGACTATGAAGTGGTAGATGAGTATGAAAAATATGTTGAATTGAAAGCATTACAAATATCTACTAGCATATTTGCCATCACTATTTTTAGTGGTATAACTTTACTAATCTTTACTGTACCTATTGCGTACATGTTTCAGACTTTTTTCATTGGAACAGTGCTTACCGGTATATCTTTCGAGTTAGCTAAACTGTTCTATTACAGAAGAGGTGTCTAATGAAAAAAAGAAAAATAGGTAATAATATCAGAAGGTTGAGATTTGATAACGATGAGATGACGCAATTAGAACTGGCGAACAAAATAGGTGTAACAAGGCAAGCCATTCTTTCAATAGAAAAAGGGAAATATTCCCCTTCTTTAGAGCTAGCATTTGATATTGCAAAAGCATTTGAATTAACAATTGAGGATATCTTTTTTATAGAAGATGAAAAAATAGGAGAATAAAAATGAAAACATTATTAGTAACATACTCGTATCATCATCATAATACATTAAAAATAGCTAAAACAATGAACAATATATTTAATGGTCTTATTAAAAAGCCTGATGAAATAAAAGACGAAAATCTATCAGAATACGATCTTATAGGATTTGGTGCAGGTATTGATAGTGGCAAGCACTATCAAGAGCTTTTAGATTTTGCTCAAAGTATTAATATTGTAGTCAATCAACCATGTTTTATTTTTTCTACAAGTGCAGTCCAAGGAGAGAAAAAAGTCTATAAGGACCATACCGCTTTAAGAGAAATACTTGAAGCAAAAGGCTATAATGTACTAGACGAATTTAGTTGTAAAGGGTACAATACAAACTTGTTTTTGAAATATTTTGGGGGTATGAACAAAGGAAGACCCAATACTGATGATCAAGCTTCAGCCAATCAATTTGCAATAAAGATAGCATCAAATTTTAAATAGCAAAGAAAAAAGATAAGCCATGTGGTTCTTCATATGCTTATCTTTTTATAATGTTCACTCATGTATTAACTAAAGTGCCTCTGCTATATATTCTTCCATTTTTTTATAATACTCAAGTATCTTATAATACTCCTCTTCACCAAACTTTTCTTTTACCGCATCATTAAATGTATTCGGAACAATTACCACTTCTTTTGCGAGCACTTTCCCTTTATCGGTCAAATTAATATTCGCATATCTTCTATCCTCATGATTTTCTTCTCTAATAACAAATCCCTCTTTCATCAAAATATCCACTTGTCTACTTGTAGCAGGATTTTCTAACTTTAGTCCTTTTGCTATATCTTTTAAGGAACTCACTCCATTTTCTTCTATATATAGTACAACCATCATTTGACCAACAGTTATACCAAATTTGGCGGCTTCTTTATTAAAATATTTCGAAAGGCTTCTTGAAATTGCCCCTGTTTGAAAACCCATAAAATCCCAAAACGTTTCATTTTTTTTACTCATCTCGCACTCCTAACTTGCATTTAGCATATCAACATACTACTAACCAATCGTATCATATGCATCTTATTATTTAAACAACAAATCTACTTGAATTAATTAAAATATATGGTAAAATAAAATAACTTCGAATTCGAACTATTTTAATTCAAATAGATTTGCGTTCACATTTTATAGGAGGATTCACATGGAAAATAGAATATATAATCGCTGGATAGTAGTAGCAGGTGCAATACTTGTTCAATTTTGTCTTGGGGCAATTTACACTTGGAGTGTTTTTCAAAAACCCATCCAAGAAATCTTTGGTTGGAATGCACCTGATGTATCTTTAGCCTTTTCAATTAACTTAGCCATTATTCCACTATTTATGATTTTAGCTGGTCGACAGCTACATAAATTTGGTCCAACAAAAATGGTTATTACCGGTGCACTGATTTTAGCTACAGGATTATTTATAGCTAGTAAGACCACCTCTTTAGCATATTTATACTTAGGTTATGGTTTATTAGGTGGTGCTGGTGCTGGTACCATCTACGGCATTCCTATAGCAACTTGCGTCAAATGGTTTCCTGACAAGCGTGGCATGATTAGTGGTCTTGCTGTAGCAGGTTTTGGACTAGGCTCAGTATTTTTTGCGCCTATAGCTACTTATTTGGTAACAAATTTCGGTCCATTATTTGGATTTTTAATACAAGCGATATATACAATCATTGGTGTATCCATAGGTGGTTTTCTTATGAGGTCTGCTCCAGATAACTATATGCCTAAAAATTGGGATCCATCTATAATAGCTACAAATAAAACTGCTAATACGTATAATTTCTCACCTAAGGAAATGCTAAAAACACCACATTATTACTTTTTAGTAATTATGTACACTTTTGCAAATATTGCAGGCTTAATGATTATTGCTCACGCATCACCAATTGGACAACAAGTAGCTCATTTGACGCCTGTTCAAGCAGGTTCAGTTGTTGGCATATTAGCTATTGTTAATACACTTGGAAGATTATTTTGGGGAACTTTATCAGATAAGATTGGTCGAATGAGAGTTGTTTTTATTATGTACATAATCAGTGCTGCTACAATGTTTAGCATGAACTCTTTGAATTCATTTTGGTTATATGCACTTGGCGTGTCATTGATTGCATTTTGCTTTGGTGGTGCAATGGGAACTTTCCCATCAATTGCTACCGATTTTTACGGTCCAAAATACGTCAGTACAAATTATGGTTTTATATTTTTAGCCTATAGTGGAGGTGCACTAATAGGGCCTAGATTAGCCGCTTTAGTAGTAGAATCTTCAAACGGCAACTATAATACTGCTTTTATTGTAACAGGTGTGCTATGTACCATAGGTGCATTAATGGCATTGTTTTTTAAAAAGCCATCAGCACCTGCCACTTCACAAGAATACGATTCTATAAAAGTGCCAAGTTAGAACTAAAAGCTATTTAATCAAATCCCCTTTTGCGATCCACTCATTTTTAAATAATTATAAATAAAAACCTCATATCCATTTTATAATTGGATATGAGGTCTATTTGATTACTATTTAGTTCGTTAAAATTAATAAAATCGGCCAATTAAATCTGCACTAACTATTTTGACAATGCATCCTCAATAGCGCCTATAATACCTTCTGAACTTTTAGTTGCACCTGATACAGTATCTACCTCTGTCGTTTGCTCCTGAATAATATCGTCAATTAATGCACTAGACTTATCAAAGAAACTATTTGTATCTGCATGCTTTGTTACAACAACATCAATTATTTCATCACCTTTGACAATAACATCAACATCAACATCACTCTTGTATCCTTCTGCCGATCCTTTTTTTACAACCGCACCCTTTTGATAAGTGTCAATATTGCTTGCACTCGCATATGGAACTGTTCTAAATTTCGGTATAATTACAGTAACCATCAATACTATAACCACAATTGGTATAACAACTAAAAATTTCTTATTTCCTTTTTTCATTTTGTTTCCCCTCATTCTGAACTATATTTTTAAATCACATCTATTTATACACTTTAATGACAATTTCCACATCAACCGAAAGGTTGATATGTTGCTATTATCTATTGTACAAATAAAATCCTATAGCTAGCTAAGGGTTCTAATTACAACACTATTATAGTATGTTTGTTTTTTTCAATAAGAACATTTTATTTTTTCAACGCTTCTTCCACGGCACCTAGTACGCCCTCAGAACTATATGTTGCTCCAGTAATTGTATCTACGTCAACGGATTGTTCTTCTATTATACTGTTTATTAATTCATCCATTTTATATAGCTATAAGGGTTTTAAATCATAATATTGGGTCTAAGTCACATTATTAATGCAATATAATTCTGGGAGAATATATTCAAGATATATTTAATTAGTATTAATCATAATATTTTAACTATACGATAGTGAATCCACCATCTACTACAACATCTGATCCTGTTGACCATTTCGATGCGTCTGAAGCCAAATAAATATACGCACCTACTAAATCTTCTGGAAACCCAAGTCTTGCGCCTTCTTGCATTTGACCTTTCCAAATTGGAAGCATTTCACCTAAACTCTTTACTAACTCAGTTTGTATATATCCTGGGCTAACAGAGTTTACTCTAATGCCATATTTGGTCCATTCAACTGCTAATGCTTTTGAAAGATGCACGACACCAGCTTTTGATGCACAATAGTTTGCAATAGTTTGTGGTTGGTTAATAATATGCGCTGACATAGAACCTGTAGAAATAATAGAACCGCCTTTTCCAGATTTTTTCATTTCTTTTGCTGCAGCTTGCGCTGTATAAAATACACCATTTAGATTTACATTTATAACACTTTCAAATTCTTCAGGACTAATATCTATTGCTTCTGAAAAACTTGCGATTCCAGCATTGTTAACTGCAAAATCTATTTGATTATAATCTGACATGTATGCTTCCATCATCTCTGCTACTTCACTTGGCGATGTCACATTACACTTATAAGCTTTGATCATTTTATTCGTTTCTTTCGCTATGCCTTGTGCTGTTTTCTCTGCTAATTCAAGATTCATATCTACTATCGCTACATCTGCTCCTGCTTTTGCAAATGCTCTTGCTAAACATTCTCCAATCCCCTGTGCACCACCAGTAATAAATCCTTTTTTTCCTTCAAGTGAAAACAAACTTAAATCTACCATTTTATGCCTCCTTATTATTTATCATCTAATTATTATTTTTATAATTCATTTAAACCTTTTATGTTATAAAATCATATCTAACGCATTATATCTTGTTTATCAAATCTCCTATGTCACACTGATAGTCTGCAATTTTTGCAAAAGTATCTAATCTTTTTTCATAAGCTATTACATTTTCTTTTTTAGGTGCAATTTTTTGTGTGATTTTATGAATATCATTCACTTTACTGAAATCTTTCCATAGCCCACACCCTACTGCAGCAACTGCAGCAGCACCTAAAGCACCTGCATCCTGTCCTACATTTGTTTGCACAATATACTTATTATATATATCTGCAAATAAAATCCGCCATAACTCACTTTTACTCCCACCACCAACAATCAACATATTGTCGCTAAGTTTGGCTTTATTTTCTAATACATCTAAGGCTATTTTCAAGTTCATGCAAATACCTTCTAAGGTAGCTCTTATTAAATCAGCTTGTGTATGACCAAGTGTCAAACCAATAAATCCACCTTTAATATTTTGTGACTTGTCCAAACTTGAACCCCCAGCTAATGTAGGGTTAAAAAACAAATCATTTGCACCTATCACTGACTCACTTGCCAATTCATTCATATAATCAAACGCGTCTATTCCCGTTTCTTTTTCCTTTTCTATATAATTAATACATATATTATCTCTCACCCATTTATAAGAATTACCTGCTGAAAAGATAGCTGTTGCGCTAGTAAACATACCTGGAATACAGTGGGCAAACACATACGGCTTCTTTTCTATATCTACAATTGGTTGACTAGTCGTCGTAGCAATCCAAGCAGATGTACCTAAAGATGTATAACTATTTCCTTCAGACACACAACCAGCACCTAAAGCCATACATGCATTATCAACGCCTCCGCACACCACCTTTATTTTTTCAGGCAGCCCCAATATTTCTGATGCATTTTTTGACAAATGTCCCAAAACATCGGTTGATTCATATATTCTGGGTAATTTATTTTGATCAATACCTGAATAAGCTATGTACTCATCTTCATACTGTCTTCTCTTAAGATTATAAACACCACTACCAGAAGCATAAGAGTAATCTGTAGCTATGACGCCTGTCATAAGATAGTTAATATAATCCTTTGTCCCTATAAACTTCTCTGCATTATCATATATTTCTTTACAGTTCCTTTTGAACCACATAATTTTAAATATAGAGTATAAACTTGGTGGAAATCCGTTCCCTGTGGTCAGATACCATTGATTACTATCTACTTTTTCAAAAAATTCTTTTGCTTCCTTATCTGCACGATAATCAGACCATATAGGTACTCTTTCTGTTAAAAGCTTACCCTCACTATCCAAAGGAACAATTCCCAAACTATGTCCTGATACACCTATACATTTTATATCAATAGTATTTACTCCACTTTCTAATATAAGCTGTTTAGTGGTTGTTACAACACTTTCCCACCAGTCATTAGGATTTTGCTCATGAAAACATGTATTATGATAATGTGTATCACATGATGAAAATGTTTCCGCTATTGACTTACCATTTTCATCAAAAAGTGAAGCTTTTGTTCCGCCCGTCCCTAAATCATATGAAATAATATATTTCATCCCAATCTCCTTTTCAATATGAATCCGTTTTACTTATTATACTCTTTTCAAGTTTTGGCATCTCTTTTCCAATTCTTTCATATACTTCTTCTAAAATATTCATTGCTGAATTAAGTCCAATACCAAATCTGCTACATCCTTCAACAATCATAGAAATTACTGCATCTAAAGTCCTTGCACCTCCTGCAGCTTTAATTAATGCTTCATCACCAATTTCATTTTTTATTATTTTAATCGTCTCAGCTGTTGTTGGTTTTGGTCCCCATCCAGTTCCAGTCTTTACATATGTTACACCTGCTTCGACAGCTAGTCTACTCCCCTTAGCTATCTCCTCATCTGACAAATATGCAATTTCTAATATAGCTTTAACCGGTATATCTTTAGCTACATTTACAATGGCTTTTATATCCGCAACAACATATTCATAGTCACCAGATTTTAATGCCCCAACATTTATTACCATGTCTAGTTCATCACAACCCATTTCGATTAACTCTTTTGCCTGAGATACCTTAATAGATGTGGTATCTGCTCCTGAAGGAAATCCTACAACCCCACCAACTAAAATATCTGGTTCATCTTTGAGTTTATCAATTAATAAAGGTGTATAACTTGGCATTGTAAAAACGCAAATAAATCTAAATAACTTTGCTATTTCTACTATCTGAAGTACTTCTTCAAGTTTTACATCAGTTCTTACTGCACTGATATCTATCATACGTGGAAGATTCTCTAATTCTTTATTATTCATTATTTACCTCCTTATAGAATCTTTATATAAACATAATAACATCATTATGTTTTATGTCAATGTGCAAATTCATATCTAAAACATCATTAAAGTGGGTTGTATTGAATATTTGTTCAAATTTCAACATTTGTTACAATATAAAAAAAAGAAAGCACTTGCTTTCTTTTTTTTATTAATCGTTTATTATATTTCTTCTTTAAATCGCCCTTCCATATATACTTCAAACTCATAGATATCTCCAACAAGGCTTATTCGGTCTATACAAACAGGATTTCCGTTCTCATAACATACCCTACGGATATATAAAATGGGTGATCCTGTCCTTATGCCTAGAAGCTCAGCCTCTGTAAAATCTGCAACTTTTGCCGAGATACTATTTTTTGCAGAATCAATATTTATATCATACTTATCTTCTATGAAGCCATATAAAGAAGTAAATTGATTCGTATATTGTTCCATATTAGGCACCATGTGTGGCAATAAATAATTTCTCATTATAGCAATAGGCTTTCCATCTGCTTCTTGCACTCTCTGAACTCTTGTAATTTCTGTTCCAAGCTCTATTTCAAGGTCTTCTGCCTGAGTAGAAGAGGCTTCTGTCTGGTCTATATGCATGCTTCTTGATTTTACATCATACCCTCTTTTTTTAAGGGTTTCTGATATAGAAGTTACATAGTTTAAATCTTGCTGTGTTTTATATTCAAGAACTTGTGTCCCTCTGCCCTGGCGTATTGCAACGAATTTTTCTCTAGACAATATTTCCATGGCTCTTCTAACAGTTGTTCTACTCACTTCATATTGTTTCTCAATTTCTGGTTCAGGTGGCAACAACTCACCAACTGCATATTCCCCTTCAACAATCTTTTTTTTCAACTGTTGATAAACCTTTTCATACGCTGGTATCCTGCTCATATCGCGTCACTCCTTATAACATCATTACTTTTATTTTAACATCATTATGTTAAATCGCAAGTCTTATTTATTACAATGCCATAAAACAACAAGCAGATACCTATAGCATCTGCTCGTTGTTTTTAATATATTCTATTTACTCATTAATCTTTACTATCATATTATATAGCATCTGAGCAACTTCAGCGCGTGTGGAGTTATCTTTTGGCTTAATCGTATTATTATATCCATGAATTACATCTCTGCTAACTAGGTATGTTGCACCTTCCAAAGCATAATCAATTATATCGTTAGCATCTTCGTAGCTATCTAGTTCTAATCCATCATCTACTAAAATACGCCCATTAACCATGATTGCTTTATACAAGATATATATCATTTCCTCACGGGTAATAGCTTTTTCTGGCTCAAACATTTCACCATAGATGTCTGGTAGTATATCATTTGCCATACCAATAGCTACATAATCCTCATACCACATGTCGATCTCAACGTCTGAATAATTTTCTGTACTATCAGTTTCAAATCTAAAATACCTTACTAGAAGTGTTACAAACTCGGCTCTAGTAATCTTAGCATCTGGTGCAAATACATCTTCACTTCTACCATTTGAAATTTCTCTTGCAGCCATATATGATACTGCTTCATAGTACCAATCCATTTCTATAACATCATTAAATTTTATTTCGTTATATCCAAGAAGGTATTTACTAAAGTGATCTGTATTAAATATTACCATGCCTGTCTCTATATTGTACTGGCCCTCAACTTGTTCTAACACGCCACTATCACTTAAGAAATATACGACTATTTGGTTTGGATTTTGATTTTCACTTGGTGTATACGGTATAGCTACCTTTACCTTCCCAACGCCAAACTCCGATATTTGAGTGCCTCCTTTTTTAATATTGAAATCAAATACGGGTGCATCTGTACTTGCTAGTTTTTCTTTGACCTCTTCTGATAAATCACTTACGTCCACTTTTTCGATTTCAATGCTCACATCACCCATATCACCATCCCCATTAATGGTATCTATTGCATTATTATCAAATGTTAAGCTCAATAATGGATGCGCTACTTTTACACTAGCGTCTGTTTTTTTAGCAATGCTATCAAATGCATCTCTAGGGATATCTACCTGAATGTTTTTTGTTTTTTCAGTTGTTTCCATGCTTATAGCTATGACAGCCTTTTCTCCATCTTTTTCAACTTTCTCAGCCTCGCTTACGAGGGAATCAACCGTACTCATTTCAACTTTTGCTATCTGTTTATTGCCATCTACCTCAACCTTTATTTCAACAGAAACTTCACTTTTTTCACCTGTCTTATTGATTATTGGCGTAGATGCATTGGACTCTTCACTTTTTCTTTTTTTTCTAGCAGGCGCTTTTGTTGTAAAGTCCCAAGTCGTATCATCTGAAATTCCTTGAAAATTTAACCCTGCTGTATCATCGAAGGCAGTATCGTCTATCGTAATATTGTAAACGGAACGATAATTTTTAAGACTTACAACTGGATTTACTGTTACAACACGCCCTTCAACGGCAACCTCTGTAGTCGTAATATCTACAACAATAGTATCTGTACCGTCTGTAATTGTTATCTCTCCTACTCCCTTAACAACAGGTTCATTAAAAGTTATAACATATTCAGTATCCAAAACTATACTGGTCGCATTGTCCCCAGGTGCAATAGCTGTTATAGTTGGTGCTGTTACATCTGGTGTTACTGTAAGTGTCATTATATTAGTGTCTTTAATTTCTAAATCACCTGAACCTTCTACAACTGTACAGAAGTAGTAATACCTACCTTCTAAAATAGCTGTTGGGGTAAATACTGATTCAGTAGCACCATTAATAATTTGTATGTTTGTTTTACGTATGTCATCTACTTGCTTCCATTGATATGAATAACTGCCATCACCTTCTACTGGCTCAGCATTTAGTCTTGTAGCACTATCATTACGTGGGACCGTTTGATCCGATAACACTGGTATGTCCAGCCCAATAGTTATAGTCAATGTCATTATATTTGTATCTTCTATATCATTGTTACCATTTGTTTCTGTAACTGTACAGAAATAAAAATAAGTACCAATAGTATCAGATGCAGGTGTATATGTTGCATTTGTTTCTCCAACAATAGCTTCAGGACTTGTTCCACTTACATTTTCCGCTGACTTCCACTGATAGGTATATATTCCATCACCGGATAAAGGACCGGCACTAAGCTCAGTCGCTGACACGCCTCGTGATACGCCTTCATCCACTAGAGTTGATAACACTAATGGCTCAGTTACAATATGTGTCATTACATTTGTATTTTCAATATCGCTATCTCCATTTGTTTCTATAACTTTGCAGAAATAATAATACGTTCCAGAAATATCAGATGGTGGTGTAAATGCTGAGGTTGTTATATTTAACTCAGTTGGTGTTACATAATCATCTGTGTTATTGCTATACCACTCATAAGAATATTCCCCGTCGCCGTCTGTTGCTGTTGCATTTAACTCAGTCGCACTCTCATCTTTTACTATTTCTTCATCACCCAGTGTTGGCAATACCAAGGCAGTCTCTGTTACTATCAACGTCATAACATTAGTATCTCCGGATTCTGTATTTCCATTGATTTCTTCAACTGAACAGAAATAATAATAACTCCCGACAATATTTGATAATGGTATATATATACCATTTGTTTCCCCCATAATACTAATTGGATTCGTACCACTACTATCATCTGCAGATTTCCACTGATATGCATAGCTACCATCACCAGAGCTAGCTGTAGCCTCTAACTGTGTTGGGGTAGTATTAATTACTACTTCCTCATCTAAAACACTTGGTATTACAAGCGTATCTTCTGTTACAGTCAATGTCATTACGTTTGTGTTCTCAATGTCACCATCTCCATTTGTTTCTTTAACTTTACAAAAGTAATAGTATATCCCTGCTGTATTACTCAATGGCGTATATGTAGCAGTATTAATACTCATATCAGTTGGTGTATCATAATCGTTTGTATTATTACTATACCAAGTATATGTATAACTTCCGTCACCTGCTATTGAAAGTGCATCTAGTTCATTTGCGGTGTCATTTATGACTATACTTTCATTACTTAGCACAGGCACTTGTAATGCCGTTTCTGATACTTCTAATTTTGCAATATTTGTATTTTCAGTTTCAGTATTTCCAGCCCCTTCAGTAACTGAACAGAAATAATAAAATGTTCCAGTAACATCCGTAGGTGGTGTATATGTCGATGTGCTTATACCCATTTCTGTTGGGGTCAAATAATCATTCGTATTATTTATATACCAATCATATGTATATAAACCATCTCCATCTAATGCTGTTGCATCAAGTTGTTGTGCACTATCATTTATAATCACATTTTCATTACCTAATGCTGGCAAATCGAGTGGTTCTGTAACAGTAAAAGTCATAATGTTTGTATTTATGCTTTCTAGGTCACCTGCTACCTCTGTTATTTTGCAGAAATAATAATATGTTCCTGCTGTATCAGAAGGCGGTGTAAATGAAGAGGTTCTTATAGCCATATCTGTTGGTGTCGTATAATCATTTGTATCGTTTTTATACCATGTATAGTTATATGTGCCATCACCTGCTGTTGCTGTTGCTACTAACTCTGTTGCCGAAACATCTTTTTCTACCTCTTCATTTACAAGTGTATCCAAAACTAAATTAATTGCAGTTTCAAAATTCCAACTTGTTGTATCTACTATCCCTGCAAATGTATTTCCTGCTGTGTCCTCAAAGATAGTGTTTGGAATCTGTACATAATAATTAGCTCCATTATTTGCTAAATCAGCTATTGCATCTATCGTAACGATATCTCCAGTTCCATTCAATGTTACTTCACCAGAGCTAACATCTATTGTTTTTGTATCTGTTCCATCTGATATGATTATATTACCTGAACCTTTTACTACTGGCTCATCAAAACTAATTACTAGATCAGTTCCAAGCAGTATACCTGTTGCATTATCTTGCGGACTTTTGTCAACCATTGTTGGTTGTGTCAAATCAATAGTTGTAAAGCACCATGTAGTTGTATCCAATATCCCTTCAAATGCATTGCCACCAGTGTCTTCAAAAGCAGTATTTGGTATTTGAATATAATACTCTGAGTCATCATTGCTTAAATCTTCTTCTGGATTTATTGTTACTATGTTATCTGCAATAGCTACACGTGTCGTTGAAACATCTACGGTTACAGTATCTGTTCCATCAGAAATAGAAATGTTTCCTGTCCCTTTTACCATCGTTTCACTAAAGGTAATTTGATAATTAGTATCTAAAGCAATACTGTCTGCATTATCGGTTGGGCTTGTCGAAGAAATTGTTGGCACTATGTTATCAAATGCAAAACTATAAGGATAAGGATTTATGGTAAATGCAGTGTCACTGTTTTGATCTACATTCCAATTATTAATATCATTAATTGCATCTAAAAGTATTGAAACAGCACCGGTAGTAACACTCCCGTTATATATAAAGTTATCTTTTTCTTCTCCGCTATTGCCATATAACCAAATGGCATTGGTTCCAGTTTCTAATTGATTTGGTAAGGCAGATTTTGAATTTGTATCCACAGTACCATCCCAATTATTTGCAGTTGATGATGGTTCAACATTATAATGAACGCCTGTTATGAAAACAGGGGTATCATGAGACCCTTGATATACAAATAGTTGATCCCCTGTCTGTGAGACGAGTAAACCACCATCTATTAGCTTAATAATACCTGTGCTGCATGTTGGAAGTGGTTTAATAGATCCATTATCTGATGTTTGTATATGTATTAAAGAACCTGCACTCATACTTGATGTAGAACGCCACTCAATAATGCCATCTCCACCCATTTCTATAAAGCCAGTACTATCATCCCATCCTAAATCTGAAATATAAACAGATGTCCCTAGTAAGATATCCTTTAATAACAATAAAACAACATCGTCATCACCATCAGAGTTTAGTCCTACAAAAGCCATGTCACCTGCTGAAAGGTCTGTTGTCACAGGTTTACTCGTAAACGAGCTGCTGTCTGCTACTACCGTATTATTGCTAATATCTTCTAATGTATTGGCTACTACAGATACGGTATATTCTTCGTCATTATCAAAATTACTATTAGGATTTATTGTGACAATATTACCAGATATCGTTGCATCAAAAGTAATAACATTGTTACTTGAATTCTTTAAAGAAAAACAACCATCAATGTTTGTGTTGTTTACTGCATTATCGTTTATAAGCCTTATGCCTTCATCAAAAGATACTTCTATATTAGCATCTAAAGCTATATATGTATCACCATCCGCTGGTGTGAAAGATGGGCTTGGTGGTGTAAAATCCCCCGCAGTAATTGTAAATGTATGTGGATATGGAAATAACGAATATGGAGACGAATTACTTGTATCTACATTCCAATTCGATAGTTTATTAATTGCATTTAGTAAATCACTGTGCGTGCCTGAAGTAACTGATCCACCATATATAAAATTATCTCGCTCTGTAGGGCCTGATTCATATACCCATATTGCATTTGAACCATTTGTTAATTGGTTGGGTAATTCTGAAGTACTGTTTGAACTAGTCGCTTCATCCCAATCATTAGATGTAGTAACACCTGCTTCAATATTATAGTGAATACCTGCAATAAAAACAGGGTTTGAGCGTGTGCCTTGATATATAAATAGTTGGTCACCTATATAAGAAACTAAAAATTGATTACTAATGTCAGAAATTGAACCTGTATTACATGTTGGTACAGATTTAATAGTACCACTATCCGATGTCTGAACATGAATAACTGTTCCAGCCGATAAATTAGATGCGGCTGTCCATTTTATTATGCCATCCCCAGAAGCATTACTATCAGAAAAGCTACCACTATCATTCCACCCTTCATCAGTAATATATACAAAAGTGCCTGAATCTATATCTTTTAGTAAGACAAATGAAAAATCATCATTCCCATCTGAGTTTAGACCAACAAAAGCTACATCTCCTGCATCCAAACTTGTTGCAGCAAATGCAGGTACTGAAGCGATTGCAATAAAAAATATAATATAAAATAATACAATTGGAAATTTTCTTCTTCTGCCACCTTCAAGCACTCCCATTGTGCTTTTTAGCATACTCTCTATAATGTCAGTTGATAGAACATCTTTACAATTCATATTGTTTCCCCCTTACAAATATGACGCCCTAATAATAACTTTTTCTAGACTTTTGAGCTTAATAAACTATAGGATTTTAATGAGCATATGTCCATATTTATGTAAACAGTATATCACCTATAGTCGTTTTTATAAAATCACTTTATTCTCAAGCCATTATTTGATAGCATTATCTCTATACTCTTATATAAAAAGAACACTATTAAATAAATAGTGTTCTTTTTATATGAAAGTATAGAATTGTTTTAAACTTACTCTATAAGCTTATTTTCCTTGAAAAACAGCTTTTCTTTTCTCCATAAATGCCCTTGCACCCTCTTTAAAATCATCTGTATTTACAGCATCAATTTGCTTTTGTGCTTCCATCTTTAGATACGCTTCAAAATCTTTAAAGGACTTTTCCCATATAACTTCTTTAACTGCTTTATACGAAAGGGGTGGCCCTTCAACAAATTTCTTAGCAAATTGTATTGTATTCTCTTCAAGATTATTATTATCAACGACTTTCGTAACAAGCCCCATCTCAAATGCCTTATCTGCTTTGAGTACCGTCCCAAGCATGGCTAATTCAATCGCCTTTTGTGGACCCAAATACTCTGTCAAAAAATATAAGCCTCCCATATCTGGAATAATTCCAAGATTTACGAATGACTGTACAAAAACAGAACTCTCTGTTGCTATACGAAAATCACATGCTAATGCAAAGTTAAATCCTGCGCCTGCAGCAGCTTTATGAATCGAAGCAATAACTGGTTTGCCCATTTTTCGTATAGTAATAGCTACTTCTCCCAAAGTATTTAGAACTGGTCTAAAGTAATCTTCCGCAACATCTCCATTTTCAATATAATTCATCATGGATTTTAAGTCTCCACCTGCGCAAAATCCAGGCCCATTTCCATTGATAATGATTACTCTGACAGAATCATCTTGCTCAAACTCTTTTAATACCTGTAAGGTTTCATTGGCTAGCTCAATACTAAAACCATTGAATATTTCAGGTGCATTTAATGTCAATGTCCCAATACCATTTTCTTGTTTCTTTAATACAGTCTTATAACTCATTTCTTTCCCTCCATTTCACTACAACTATCTATATCATCTATGTTTTCCTACATTTTTTTATGCTCTTATCTATATCCTAGCATATAAAACTAAAATATTACGGATATTTTAATAAAATATCTCATAATCATTGGCTTTTCAGTATTTACGTTATTGTAAAATGATTGAGATTATATTAGAATAACGTAAGTAGTTTTTTAAAAAATTTATATTATTTAGGGAGAGATATTAAAATGAAATTAACTCAAATGTCTGAGGATAAATTAAAAGAATTGCATATTGAACTTAAAGAGCAATATGAAGGTTACAAAGCCAAAAAACTTGCATTAAATATGGCTAGAGGAAAGCCTTCACCTGCTCAACTTGATCTTTCAGCAGATTTATTAACAGCTGTAACTGCTGACAGTTACAAGGCTGCCGATGGAACAGACACAAGAAATTATGGTGTAGTTGATGGTATTCCTGAGGTAAAGTCTTTATTTGCTGATATTTTGGCAATCAATGCAGACAATATTATTGTTGGGGGATCAGCAAGCTTAAACTTAATGTATGATACTATTTCAAGAGCAATGATTAAAGGTGTTCTTCCAGGAATGACACCATGGGGCAAGCTAGAAAAAATCAAATTCCTTTGCCCTTCACCAGGTTATGATAGACACTTTACTATTTGTGAAAACTTTGGTATCGAAATGATTACTATTGATTTAGACGAAAATGGACCTGATATGGACAAGGTTGAAGAACTAGTTGCTAACGATGATAGCATTAAAGGTATTTGGTGTGTACCAAAATACTCTAATCCAACAGGTACTACATATTCTGACGAAGTTATTAAACGCTTTGCTAATTTAAGCCCTGCAGCAGATGATTTTAGAATATTTTTTGATAATGCTTATTGTCTACATGACTTAGATAGAAATGATAAAGATGACTTAATCAATATTTACGATGCTTTTGTTGAAACGGGTAAAGAAGATATGATGTACCTATATGCATCAACATCAAAAGTAACATTTGCTGGTGCTGGTATATCAGCTATGGCTGCTTCTCCTGCTAACATTGCATATAATAAGAAGCAAATGAGTGCTCAAACTATTTGTAACGATAAAGTTAATCAGTTACGTCATAGCAATTTCTTTGGTGATATTGATGGCGTTTATAAGCACATGGACAAACATGGCGAATTATTAAGACCTAAATTCAAAGCTGTTTTCGATGGCTTAAGCAAGTACCTTGGTGTTTACGATTGTGCTACATGGACAGAGCCAAAGGGTGGTTACTTTATTTCTGTAGACACTATGGAAGGTTGCGCTAAAAAAGTCGTAGCTTTATGTAAAGATACTGGTGTTGTTTTAACAGGCGCTGGTGCTACATTCCCTTATGGAAATGACCCTATGGATAGCAACATCAGAATTGCACCATCTTTTCCTGAGGAAGACGAGCTTGTTTTAGCAGTAGAATTATTTTGTGTCTGCGTTAAATTAGCAAGTGTTGAAAAATTGCTAGGGTAATTATTCATAATTAAATACTAAAAACATAACGCCCATACTGACAATGCCAGTATGGGCGTTTTTACTTTCTATAATCAATTTAAATTCTATTTATACCAAGCCATTCTTTATTGAGTATTCATCTCCACTTCAAATCCTGCATCAACCCATCCACTATAATTCCCTTCTAGTCGATAAATCTTCTCAAATTCTGCATCTATTAGCTTTTGTGCTCCTAACATTGAGGCTGCATCATTATGACAATATACAAGATATGTCTTTTCCATATCAAGCATCGGTATGGCTGCATCTAACGACCCATCCCCGACATAATAATTTACTGCTCCTGGAATATGACCTCTATCGTATAGTGGTGATACATCTACAATTATAATCTCTGGCATATTATCTATCATTTCTTTAGCTAATACAGGCGAAATATCAATATAGCCATGTTCTGTTACATAAGGGTAACCAGCATTAATCCAGCCACTGTAATTACCTTCTAGACGATAAACTTTCTCAAACCCTGCATCTATTAGCTTTTGTGCACCTAAAGTCGATGCTGCATCGTTATGACAATATACAAGATATGTCTTTTCCATATCAAACATTGGTATGGCTTCATCTAAAGATCCATCTCCAACGTAATAATTCACAGCTCCTGGAATATGTCCTTTCTCGTATAATGGAGATACATCCAAAATAACTATTTCAGGCATATCACCAATCATTTGCCATGCATCATCAGCAGATATATCCATATAGCTCGTTTCTATTTCTGCTGGTGGATCAATTGGCTGAGGTTCATCAGTTTGATTTGAACATCCTGTTACTATCATGACGCTCAATATAGTGATAAATAATAAAATTAGTCTCTTTTTCATTTTACTTCCTCCTTTATATCAGTACATTTATCAAATTCGTATAATAGTTACCTATTAATCTATAGTATTATTTTATTAAATAAATACAGACCATAATATCCATATCCTATAATTAATTATACCCTATTTCATTTTTTATAATAATTTTTGTATTACAATAAACTTTAGCTTCAATCATTACTAATCCTCAAAAACAAGACAAAGCCACTATTAAGTGACTTTAAAGGATATTTATGGTGGAGGCGGGGCTCATCAAGAGAACCCTCGTCCCAAACGCTGCTATGTAAAATCATCTCAATGAGATTATATACATTTTAATTGCTCGGCATATTTATATAATATTTTTACATTAGATTTAGTCTTAAAAATATCAATAATCTTATCTATTACTTCCAATTCATCATTTGTTAACAATATCACTTTAAATTCATTAAATAGTATATCATCTCTTCAAATCATATGTCCCACTCTGCAACCACTCCATTGCAGCCATTTTTTCAGCAGTTACATCAAAATTAACCACATCATCATAATACTTATCTGTATCTTCTTCATACTTTTCAAAATTATTTTCCCAATAATTCTCGCCTTCGGTAAAATCACCTTCGTCATCGTCATCTTCTTCATTGTCATTATAATTCATGACAGATAAATGTAAATAAACAAATAGAGTACTTTCTCTTCCTATTCCTATATTATCAATAATGCATTGAAAAACATTCCTTCTTTCTTCTTCAACAAGCATACTAAAAGCCATTGATACAACCTCATCATTTTCTTCATCTGCTAAATCATCATCAGTACGTTTAGCAAAAATTTGTCCTATTCTAAAATGAGTTAAATAATAATCATCTTCCCAATCATAAAAATCATAATTCGCTGATTCTCCAAAACACGTTTCAGAAAATTCACTATAAATCATTACTAATGTATATGCTCGAATATAGACTAAAGTCATTTCTATTCCACCATCGAATTTTGTTAATCCACCTTTTTCAAGCAGCATCCATACTTTTTTATACCACAATAGTTCTCTTCCACCAGACCATATCCTATTACTACCAAATATTCCTTCTACTTCATCAAAGTCAACTTTCATTTACACTTCTCCTTATCAGTATTTTACTTTCTTTCCACTTTCCTTATCTAACTGATAGAGCAATTTATCAATTAACTCAAATTCAATATTAATATTCTTTGAATTAATAAAATCAATGCAACCCTCTACATACTCTTTATAAACATCAAAACCAGAAGTTGATATATATTCTTTGCCAAATAGCTCTCGATATGCTCTTTGATCAATAATTGGAAACATTGTTGGAGCATAGAAATGCAAAATGGTGCTTGCCATTGGCAACCTTATTCCTTTGCTTTTTAATAACTTATCTATTAGAATTTCTGTTTCTTTATCATTTATCGCCTCTTTTGGATCATTATATTTTCTAGAGATCTTATTAAGAAGCTCAACTGTTTCATCTTGAATTTCAACAATTCTATTTAATTTCCATAAAACAATTTCATTAATAACATTATAATTTTGTTCAAGACAGCAGTCATCTCTGTCTTGAATTTTTTTCTTTAATTGAGCATCATCATGATACTTATATCTATCTAAAATTTCATTATATGTGTTCATGATGGTACCTCCTTATAGCAGATTTTATAATCTAATCAAGAAATGACATTTGTACTTTTTCTTTTTCATTACTCTTATAAATTTGTTTAAATTTAGACTTATCATGGATATACTCATCAAGTTTTCCTAATTTATTCAAACTAACAAAAATTGCTGCTGCTCTTGCCTGGCAATTTATTGATTTCTGATGATTAAACTCAATGTCGGTAAATACATTATATGGTGTAATTGCTTCTGCTAATTCGATATTCCTACTAAGTGCTTTTATATATATCCAATCATAAAACATTGTCTTTGGTTCAAGCTCCCACCTAATATTATTAAACTCAAAACACTGTAATTCGCCTGATGTTTTAAGCCTTTCATCTCTTTTAGCATCTTTAGGATGAACGCTTAATAAATCTCGATAGGGGCCCCCTTCACTGAAAACTTTTGATGACTGAAATATATTCTCTAAAGGATATTCTATCTTTTTTATTTCATCATAAAACTTCAAATTAAATGCACTTAATGCGACACCAACTGCATCAATTGATTTAGTTGATACCTCTAACATTTTATAATTAGAATCAGTTTTATAAATTTCTTCGTGCAAAGATTTTATTGACTTCTGTTTCTGAGATACAGCAAATCCATTAAAATATTCAAATTCACAAAACTCTTCTTTATATATTAGGTCTTCATCCGGTGTTGATATAAAGTATAACCTTTTTGCCATATATTACCTTCTATCTGGGAAAATAACACTTTCCCTATATTTGAAATAATTTTTATTTACTAAAAATTTATAATTCGATTTAAACTGTAATTTATTACTTCTTAAAAAACTATTATAATCATTATCATCATTAAAATATACTCTTCTAATATATTTACTAGAAATATTTCCTTTTATTAATATCTCGGCTTGTTCTGCGCTTGTTATATATGGCTTAATATTACTGCTATGCTCTCTAAGAAAAACATGGTCCTCTTCTCCTTTTGTAACGATATATTTATCCGCAAACATTGCCTCAAAAGCTTGAACTTCATTAAGCTCTCTAGTTCTCAACTTTCCAATCATATTTTTACTAGCTGCATTATATTGGCAGAAGTATTTTTCACCACCATGTTCTAATAAAAGTGACGCATCTAATTCCAGTACCACCCATCTACTATCACAATACCGTTTTCTGAAGTTACTAAATAAATAACAGTTTGGAAATTCTATAGAAAAACATGTGCAATCAGTTCTATGGTCAAATCTATTTACATCATTTCTCATATACAATAGCTCTTTTTTACTTAAATCATCAATAGATAAAAACCCGTGACTTAATATACCTTCTAAATTCTCAAGTCTAGTAAAATGTATTAAACTATAAATTTTTCTGTCTTGAATACAACGTTTTAATGCTTCTTTGTATTCAGCTTCCTCTTTTAACCTTTTCCCATTTTCCTGTATAAATTCGCTTACTTTTCTTGATATTTCATATTCCTGGATTCTTGAGAGCTCTGTTAAACTCTTTTGAATATCTTCTTTATTATAAAACAAATATTCTCCAATATGAGATATTGGCATAGTCACCTCATTTTTTATTCCTATGGGCTTATCAAGACTTACTTTTAGATTTTCATGATCAACGTTTTGAACAAAACATCTAATTCCTTTGGTCTTATGATATAAAACATCTCCAGCTTTTATTTTTATCATATTTTTCACCTTTATAAAATCTGTGATACTAGATCGGTTGGAATAACTATCATACTAATTATATCACTTACCGTGGTCATACTATGTCTACTTTGAATAAAATTAATTTATAATAATATTTTTATTCAAACTTTAGACAATAATCCTATTTATGCTTTTTTAATTTCCTGTATCCTATAGAAAATCCCTTGTTTTGAAACACTTTATCTTCTAGTTTTCTATTATTTACATAAAAAGAGATACTCTCCTATAATAACTAATTATAGGAGAGTATCTCTACTGTTAAAATTTTTTCTACTGGGTATCATAAGTAAACCACTTCTCTATCACGACAATATTTATCCCATGTGCTTTCGACTGTTGCATACATATCAATATACTCTTCATCAATATGTTTTTGAATATATTCATTCTGTTCTATCTGATATTCTACAAGCACATGCTTGAATGAACGAATTGCATATTTAGTGGTATCTAACCAAGAAACATAGTTTATTGCAAACGGATTCTTTGTTACAACTAACTTCCCTACATTTTCTGCACATAATACAGAATTTGCTACAAAGAGTAAGATATCAGACTTATGTTTCTCACATTTATATTCCTCAGAAAACATTTCTCTTAGAACAGCATACAGACGCATCAGAACATGAATTAGAACCACTGGTATACTCATTCCTAAAAAGTGATTGAAATTATAACCATCATTGTACATTCTTTTACTTAAATCACCCACTGTATAGATCTTATTTTTATATTTAATACTTCCAACTTGGATCATTTGAAGCAATGGAGTAAATGGCGCAGGAATCGAAAGTTTCATCCCTGTATTACTTGTTGCATTTACATCCGATATAAGATGTCCAAATTCAGTAACAATTGATTCAATTAAACCTTTTCCCTCAGCACCACTAACTCTCTGAATAACAAGTCTTCCATTTCCATCAATTGCTGTCAATTCACCTTTTAGTAAATCCTTCACTCCAAAAATAAAGCCTAAAATCGGATCGTGTCCTAATGATTGAAATCTATGGGTCTTAGGATTTAACCCTAGGACTTCTTGCGATATTTTACTTGTGTTAGTAGATATATCAAATGGCACTTTGTATTTTTTTTCAAGCAGTGCCACTTTTTCTTTAGGAAGAATATCATCCCATAACTTCTCCACTCCTGATTTCAATGTTCCTGATGTAACAGAGCTATCGATGACATTCACTTTTGTTACAAGTAAAAAATCTATCAAAGCAGCCAAAGTTCCAACAATTCCAGCTGTTGTATAGTCCCACTTATCAATTTTATTTATATCTCCAAATTGTCTCCTTAGTATTGCTATATAATCATGATTAGTTTTCAATTCCTCTTCAGTAAACATATCTTCAATATAAACTAGATTAGGGTACTTTTTCTCCGCTTTAGATATGATACATTCCCAATCACTCATAACTAATGGTTTATTTATCTCATTTGAGGCCATGCTAGTACCTTTTTCTATTTTCAATATATCAATACCTAGTTCAGTGATAATTTCTTCACTTTGAACAATACATTTTTCAATATTTAATTTCTTTTTCTCAAACGATTCTTCCATCACTACCAAGCTATCATCATGCATTTTAATTATTTTATTAATCTTTTGCACAGATTCTTGATTTGCTTTTTTACTCATCTCAAGAATCCTCCAAATCAGCCTTCATTTCCTTAATAGCTTGGCGTAGTAAAATGTTTAAACTCGTTAGATACTCAGTTCGAGCTTCCGACATCGTATCTTTTTTTTCTAACTCATTGATAATTGCATCGTGTTTTTTTATCGCTTCTTTATATAACCTTTCCTTTTCTTGGGCCAATTGCTTGCTTCTTTTTTTTGCAACAATACCCACACCTGCACCTGCTAAAATTGCAACTGGGGCTGCTAATACGAACACACCAACAGCCGCACCGCCACCAACAACTCCACCTGCAGCTGCTAAACCGCCCATAATACCTGCTCCGCTTAATGAAAACATAGATGCCGCAGAGGTACCTATCGCCCACAATGCAGTAAACGAAGCCGCACCACCAATAGCTGCTCCAGCAATGCCTCCTAAAATTTCTGGGATTGCACTATTAACAATGGTTCTCGTAGGGTCTTTAACTGCTTCAGCAGCCTCATTAACAACTACTGCAACCGGTTTTAATGAATCTATTGATTTGTAATTCAAGTTTTTCTTAAACATTATTAATCATCCTTTCCATTTCTTTTTTCTTTAAGAAGTTTTGAAAGCCATGTACTTCCCGCTACAACGCCTCCAATAGCCGCTACTGGCCCCGCAAAAACTCCTCCTAAAACTCCGGCACATACCGCCGCTAACGCTGCACCACCAATACCGCCTGCAGCTGTTGCTGCAATAGTCTTAACGCTTTCACTTATTTTTTCATATTCTTCTTGCGTATAATCTTCATCTCTATTAAGCAATATTTCAATTACTTGTGGTAAAACTTTATTTTCTTCATTAGTTTGTATTTCATAATCTATTACCGCTCTGATTGCTATATATTGTGTCAGTGTCATAGGTGTTTTCTTGTTTTCAAGATTGCTTATTGTTTGCTTTGTTACACCGATCTTTCTTCCAAACTGTTCTGAAGTCCAACCAGCAATTTTTCTAATAGCTGCTAAGTTATCTTGTAACCTTTCAATTTCTTTTATTTGTTGCTTTTTATTATCCATGTGAATCACTCCTATCTTGGTTATAGAATATCATAGCAATTTTACATTGTCAAATATTTTTACCAAGTAAATTTTTTTCATAATTTATAATTATTTTACCTCTTCAACACAGGCCATATACTTCTTTTTTATTTGCTATATGCTTACCTATCAAAAATTCTTCACTCTTGGAAATTAGAAAGACCATATTGAATTTCACCTCAATATGGTCATCAAATACTATAACTTCTTTTACAAATTCTCTTATTATCTGTTTTATTCTTCCTGCTTTCCTAGTACTTATCTCTTTAATATATTTTTCAAATAATGCCTTTACTGACTGAATATCTAGCTTTTCTGTTTGAAGATCTTTCTTAGCAATTTCTATCTTTTTCTTAAGCTCTAATTTACTATTTTGAAGGATATTTAATCTTTCAACTAACCCATCATAAATAATACCGTTCTCAATGGAATTTGTTATATTTAAAATCTTTTTGCCTACATCACTTAGCTCTTTTTCTAAAGGTTTGAGCTGGTCATTCAATAGCTTTTGATTCTCATTAATCTGCTCATTCACTTTATTTACAAACTCTGGTACATTATCTGGATTCAAAATTTGGTTTTCTAGCTCATACAATATATATCCTTCCACTGCATCCCTTTTGATTTCTTTATTTGAGCACTGCATTTTATTTTGCTTACAGGAGCACCTGTAGGATATATATATATTACCCTTACCTGACTTCCTACGGTTCCCTTGATACATGGACCCACAATCTCCACACCTTATTAATCCCTGCAATAAATATAATTCATGTGCTTTATTTGCAGATCTTCCATGCTTACGTTGGTTAATAATCTTATTGGCCTTTTCAAAAGTTTCTTTGGATACTATTGCAGGAATACCATCTTCTATTCTTATTATCTCTCCCGTATCTTTTGATTTATGATGATTCCGTTTTCCATGTTTAGTCTTCTCTGCGGATCGATTAAAAATATATACGCCACAATATTTTTCATTTGATAAGATCCCATGTAAACTGTTTTTACCAAATGTATTTCCAGTTTTAGTTCTATATCCTTTTTCATTTAAATATTTGATAATGTCATTGTATGACCAATTTCTTATATACAAATCAAATATTGCTCTTACAATTCTTGCTTCATTGCCATTTACTTCATAAAGCTTTCCACTATTAACATCATAGCCTAAAGGTGGTTTCCCACCCATATGCATACATTTTAATGCACCCTCTTTCATCCCTCGCTTTACATGCTTTGATAAGTTTCTAGAATAATGCTCAGCACTAGCTCTATTTAAAGCATCCATATATAAACTTGCTGTCTCATCACCATACTGCTCGGTGACACTTATGACTTCAACTCCACAATCATAAAGCACTTTTTTATAATACCCTGTATCATCAACACTTCTTGAGAATCTATCCATTTTATAAACAAGCACATAATCGAAGTTTCCAAATTCAGCATCTCTTATCATTCTTTGGAATTCAATTCTATTATCATTTGTTCCTGATTTCGCACGTTCCTTATATTCGCCAATTATATCTATATTATTCTTAGAAGCATATTTCATACACTCACGAATCTGCCCTGATATTGAAGTTTCATTTTGATTACTTGAACTATATCTACAATATATTATTGCCCTCATGATCCCCATTCCTTTCTGTTAAATATAGGTCGCCTAGTTCCTCACTCAGAAGTTTAATCAAGCTAGTAGAAGCTGTATCTTCTTCCGAGTGAATCATTTTTTGACATTTATCATAATTATTTTGGTAAAGATTTTTTCTATTAAGTTTGGCTTCTACCACCATGATTATCAAACTCCTTTCGTAATTATTACGCATCATATTTATCAGTTTAGTTTTGGGGATGCGTTAGTTATTTTTACTTTTTTATTTAATATTTATCATATGATTTTGTTTTAAAATGTGTCCTTTAAACTTAATGTTTAAAGGAAAATATTAGTTTATTAATTTGCGATACTTCTTTATCATTGCAATTGCAGTATTTACCAGCATGCATGTTTCAATAAATCTTTTGTTTTTCTATTTTTACTGCAACAGTACTGCAACCCCAATTGAAATTAGGGGTTATTTAATTATTATTTACGAGATTATCTAATTCATTAGCAAGCTCTTTTTTTTTGCTTTGATTAATATGACTATAGGTATCTAATGTTGTTGTTATTGTCGTATGTCCAAGTAGCTCCTGAACAGTCTTTGGATTCGCATCAGTTTCATTTAATAAGTAACTAGCAACAGTATGTCTAAGATCATGTAGTCTAATATTTCTTTTGATTCCAGCTTTTTTTATTAACGTTGTAAACTCATATGAAAATTTGTCCGGCTTTATTGGCGCTCCGTTGGAATCAGTAAATAACAACTGAAATTCATTTTTGTATTCTAAGCTTTCTAGTTCTTCACTCATTTGAATTTTCCTAAACTTTTTCAACTCAACCAATACATTTTCTGTAATAGATATTGTTCTTCTCGACTTTTCGGTCTTAGGTATCCCAAATACATATGCTTTTAATTTCCCTTCTTCATTCTTTTCATGGGCATTATTCAGTAAGGTTTGTACTATACTAATTGATTTGTTTTGATAATCAACGTCTTCATATCTTAACCCTAATAATTCGCCACGCCGCATTCCAGTAGCTAGCATTAAATAATAGGCACTATATAGTCGTGTCTCCTTCGCTACATCTAAAAATTTTGCTACTTCTTCTTTTGATAAAAATGTCATTTCTTTTTTAATAATTTTAGGAGCATTAACATGTTTGGCTAGGTTTCCTCTCAATATTCCATTAGCTACTGCAGCATCTAATGCTTCGCATATAATTATATGAGCAAATCTAACTGTTTTAGGGTTAAGACTCTTTCCTGTTCTTATATTTCCATTTTTCAGTAATTCATTATACAGTTGAGTTATGTGAATTGGCTTTATATCTTTTAGCTTCATTGAGCCAATGTATGGATTAATATGATTTTTGATACAAATAGAATACCTTTTTAAGCTACTAATTCTTATGTTTTCTTTTTTGATTTCTTCTATCCATGTCTTCATCCAATTTAGAACTGTTATACCTCTGTCTTCAATATACAAATTGTTGTTAATCTCATATTTTAAATCAATTAATTTTTTCTCAACTTCTTTCTTAGTTTTTCCATATACTGTTTTTCTAATAGTCTTTTCAGGTGGACCAAATCTATTAATTGAGATTTGACCCATGTAGGTACCATTTTTCCTTTTTGAAATACTGCCTTGTCCATTTGCTCTTTTAGTCATTGATCATAACCTCCTATTGCTAATTATTCTTCTATTATTTCTTTTATCTTCGCATCAAATATAAAGATATCTAAACCTTTCTCTAGAGTGGTTCCTCGTGCACGATCTAAAATTTCATATTTTACTAATGCACCTTCATGTAATCTGCAAAGTATTTCTACATCAGTTTTATTAAATTTGAATTCTCCGATACAAGGATGGCATCTTCCCTTGTAGTCAACATAACCCATTTTAGTTTCATTATTCAATATTGCAACTTTCCCTATCATATTTCACGCTTCCTTTCATTCCAGTTATTTTGTTTTCTTCCAAATATGTATGTATTCCCATATTCATCAACATCGTCTTCTTCTTCGTCATTATCTATATCAAGGTATTTTTTCATTGCATCCTTCTTAATATGCAATAACCTCATACGTTCTCCATTGGCAAACACTTTTTTCTTTTGATATTTAATATTGTCTTCACTTGTATCAGGTACTATGATTCCTTTTTCGTATAATGCCTCATTAATTTTTTTTATTTTCAAAGGAAATAGTTGCTGTCTTCCCCTATAGAATGACAGTAGCACATTATAAAAGCTCTCTCCAAATACGTACAGATATGAATCATCCTGATATCCCATAAGTCGCTTATCAAAGACTTCTTTTCCAATTGGAGCAAAAACTATTTTGTTGCTATCTTGAAGTAGTGAAAGTGTTGATAGATACATGTATACTGGATCTTCAGATTTTGATTCCTGGCTTTGTTCAATAATACCTTTCAGGATTACTTTTTTAGCATTTTCAATTTTTTTTTCGGCCTTTTTCTTTGTTATTCCCTTTATAGATACTCCAAACTTTAAGCAAAACAATTCTAAGCTGATACAATATAATATTAAAGTATGTGGCCTTCTGTCATGGCATTCAGCATTTTGATTATTTAACTCCTCATATACTTCATTTCGAAGTTCTTTATATCTTATCTTTATATATTCAGCCACGTTATCATAGTTATCTGCCACCCAAAGGATAAAATCATAAATCACTTTAGATAGTGCTAACTCATTGTTTTGCAGATACGTCAGTTTTTTGAGATTTACCATTTCTTTTGAAAGCTTAATAGAATATACTCTAGCACCTACACTTGCGGAGCCACAAATATCATTCTCGCCATTCATGATTACAGCAGATTTTGGGACCATCATTTTACTTCTCTTATAGTTTCTGTCTAGACGCCCTCTAGCAGCAATATTTCCTACCCCTCGCGCGATTCTTGTGAATTTCTCTTCCATCCCAGCCCTTTCCCGGACATCGACCCCAGGATGCATGTCGTCGATTATTGTCGAACAATCAACAAACGTTGAAATTTGAGCCTCTAAGTCGTTACTAGTTGATAAGAAAGTCCCATGATCTACACTTCTACCTGGCTTTCCGTGAATATTCGACACTAAATACGAAATTGTCGATTTAAAATTGCCCGTGTCTGCATACATATATATGCTGTTTTCTAAAGCATTCCCACTATCTTTGTATATGCTAAAAAGAAGTCCTGAAATAGTATGACAAACTAATGGATAGCTTACAGATTTATCTATTGCTTTAAATATACTCATATATATTTTAAAAGCCTCTTCACCAGTATATTTATCTGTTGTATTTATTACATATTCTTTTAATGACTCATCAATTAGTATTTTTTCTGGGCAGGACCCAATTATGCCTCCACCATGAGCATATACATGTTTAGTCTTACCTTTCCTATTTTTGAAGGCAACCCATCCCATCTGAGATAATTTAGTATATTGATCAGTTTCTCTTAATAATAATTTCACTACTGTCTTAATGTGCTTGTAGCTTGAATCAATTGATATTGTCCCCAGGCCTCCCCAACACTTGTTTATGTAATATACTTTTTCAATCTCTTGTGATTCAACTGTTTTTACTTCCTGTTTAACACCATTTACATAACCTATAAACTCAATAAGATGTCTTTCTTCATCTTCTCCTAAAACTTTAATACGCTTTTGCGGAATCACAATATAGTCTGCAATTTCGATGTTTTTATTGTTCTTAACTTGGTATAGCCGACCAGCTGAGTACAAATAGCCATGTTTTTTAAGTGTCTCATTGGCTTTTTTCAATTCTAAAGATTTTTTTTCCTTACTCTTTTTCATAGTACGCTCGCTTTCTTAATTGCTGTGTAATAACTTATGTTTTATTTTCGCATTTTTTTATTTCTTTGCAGTTAAGAATATATCTTCGGTTTTTCTACAAATAAAAAGGTTTGTAAGTATAAAACCTTACAAACCTTTCACACGTATATTATCTTTTTTCCTTTGTATATCTTTCAATATCTATATGATAAAGCATATTTTTTGAATACCTTTCCTCATAATAATCCAGGATTTTTTTTGCTCTACTTATAACACTATCTGCCTTTATTCCTAATTCATTATACTCTTCAAATAATTCATTATTCATTTCATCATCAAAACTTTGGCCATATTTATATTTAAAAAGCTTATCTTCCAAGTCATAAGCATCTTCAATAACTTCGCTTTTTTGACCTGACATTTCTTTTCTTTTAGGCTCTTCTGTAAAAAGCTCCTTTTTTTGCTCAGAAGGTAATAGATATGTTTCGATTAGACTATTTTCTTTGTGCCTTTTTCTATTAATTATTTCTACTGCATCTTGTATTTTTTTCATAATCTTATTATCAAGTTTTGCACTTTCGTAATTCAGCGCTAGTTTTGAGTTGTAACCCTCTATAATAGCTTTATCTTCTTCTTTCAATTTATACTTTTTATATTTAATATAATCAACAATATTTTCTTCAATTATTTTTGGTATAACGTGATAATAAATAATTACTTTTTCTCTAAATAAGTTTGCATTTTCTCTTCTTGCAACTGCATTTCGATTCTTTTCGTTTATAATACTAAAATATTCTTTTATTAATTTCTTCTTATCAACAAAAACAGATAAGTCACAAATGAATTCTAAGAAAATAATAGTACTAACAATTTGGTTGTTTTTAATTTTTTTAAAATATGATAATGCCTCAGATTGAATACTCTTGTTTTCTTCATAATATAGAAAATCCTCAATATAGTATTTAAATCTCCAATACTCTTCAATATAATATTTAACTATAGCTTCACTCTCTGTTTCTCCATTTACTACACTATATAGATCCTTCTTTACTTCTAGAATGTTTTTTTCATTATACTTTTGCTTAATCCAATTACTATTAACATCATTCTCGAAAAAATCTTCTGAAATATATGTTGCTAAACATTTAAATGGTTTATATATGACAAACGCATTTCCCTGCCTTTTAAACTTTCTGATGTCTGGAAATAAATCAGCAGGGTTAAACATCTTTTTCAAATTATCATATTTGGAAATAAATTCATCTTTAAATACTTCTTCATTATTTTTATTCTTTAGCTCTTCAAAAGAATCCTCAGCTATAATTCTGAAACTTTCATATTCATTCTTCTCATAATATTCATCAATTACAAGTTTTTTTGTGATATTAAAAACAACATGTTCTATTAAGTCATCAACATTAAATATTTCAAAACAAATTTCATGCTGCAAATTGCATATATCCTCTCGCATCAGATCAATAATAGTGCGAGATATTGAATTGATAGTGATCTTCTTTTTTCTCATACTTTCATTGATATCATAATTATTAAATTTTAAATTAATATAACAATAATCTTGGAACATCGGTCTTGTTGTATGCTTTTTCCATGCATCTATCACTTTTATATTTCTTTTGTACTTTAAGTTATCAGTATAAGTTTCAAATCTCGAAGACCAGGTGTCTTCGTTTTGTATTCTTTTCCTGTTCTTGTTAATTATTCTTTTATTCATATTTTATTCCTTTATATCATGGACATATGGACAATTATTATTATCTATGTCCATATGTCCATATTATTTACTTATATATACTATATATTTTTATTATATTATATTTATTACTATATCTATATGATTATCTTTTTGGACTTATGGACAATACTACTAACTAAATTATTGCTTTCTCTTTAAAACTAGTATACTCTTCATCCCCAATTATAACATGATCCAATACATTTATTCCCATTAGCTTCCCTGCATCAGCTAACCTTTCAGTAAGACTAATATCTTCCTTACTGGGTTTTGATATTCCAGATGGATGATTATGTGCAAGTATTATTGAAGAGGCATTTGCAAGAATTGCCATCTTATATACTTCCCTTGGATGAACTATTGCGGAATTCAAGGTTCCTATACTTACAGTATGTATTGCTGTAGGTTGATTTTTTGTGTCTAATGCAATAACAATGAACACCTCTCTATCTACTTCCCCTATATACGATTTTATCAAATTAACACAATCCTTGGGACTTGAAATATTCCTTGGTAAGTAACTAATTGATCCTTCTTTTACAGCTTTAATTGTAACTATATCTATTCTTTTCTTATGTTCCTGTCTATGTTCCTTCATCACTATACCTCTATATTATATTCTTTCCTTCATCAAGTATGAACGCTTCAGTACTTGCATGAATGCATAAAGTTTAACTTCACGAATATAATATAGACTTGAAATAATGAATGATTACGGATTAGGTTATAAGATATATATTCAGCCGATGCGAATAAATAAAGCACAGCTGTGAAGCTGTGCTGCGTTTATTTCGAGGGTTAATATATATCTTAGAAGCTAAGACTTAAGCATTTATTATTAGTAAAAGCGCTTCTATTATTAATACGCTCCTAAAACAATCAATATTTCATATTTACTGAAACTTAGATATCTAAAAAGCTAATCATTAGCTAGTACAATTCGTCCACCAAAATTATCAGTCTTAAAACGACTTGAATTATAAATTAATTCATGGCTAACACTAAATTCAAATGGAAACATTGCACTCATTCTAGATAAATCTGTTATCTCAAAATATGCACTATCCGATGTTCTAAGTATTGTCATAACAAATAATTCAATCATGTCGGCATTATTTATTTTATATGTATTACATTTATATACTCCTATAGATTCATTATCTAAAACATATAAATTTTTCATGGTCTTAACGATCTTATCAATAGAGTAAAACAACGTAGTTCTATCACCCCAAGATTCTGCTAACTTCTGTTTTAACCAAGATATTTTAAATGTATCTTGGATCATAAATATTTTTCCTATGAAATTACTTATATCAAAAAATACGGGATATGCCTTTAGCAACATACACCAATGTACTGCCATTCTTTGATCATAGTTGTTTTTACAACACTTTAGTGCAAAGTCACGGTACTCTTTATCTTCATCTGCTACTTTAACCCATGTCTTTAGCAGGCTAGATCTTGTCTTATTTAAATTAGTCTTATCTTTAATTTCATATGATAAGTACTCATGTAATTCGTCAGAAATCTCATTTTCATTTTTGTTTTCATTGATTAATTCTATGGTTTTATCCAACCATTCAATTTTTATTGGCCTTGATAATCCAACTGCTCTAGACATGTTTCACCTCTCTTATTTTAATAAACGGAACAATCACTTCATCGATTGATATTCCACCATGTGTTAATACTGAACTTCCCTTAATATCGTATGATTCACCTGATTCACAAATCAGATAATCATATTGTTTGTCTAAATAATATCCTGGGTATTCAAACGTTCCCTCGTCTATATATTTATTTTTCTCAGCAAAATCTTTGAGTATCATCATTCTATTTGACCTTGTTTCAACATCAATACCTATACCTTTTGGTCTTCCTTTTCCTATACACTCTGTATTTCCATGATCAGATGTGATATATACACTAAAACCCTCTGAAATTAACTCCTTAAAAAGTGTTTGTATTTTCCCTGTTTTGGCCAAATGTTTAACATCTGACAGCATCCCTATTTTCCCTTGTAATTGATTATGTGATAAGTCGTCAATATCATTAATAATTACACTGAGAAACTTACAAAATGGAGATCTATGGAAGTCATACCCTCTCTCATATGCAATTTGTTTATCATCAAACCCAGCTTTTTTAGCAGCTTTATAGAATTCTTTTTCTTCTTTTTCTAAACTAAAAGGCTTCTCGAGTTCAATTGGAAATTTTCCAGCTAGCATACTCTGCCTAGATATTGATGTTGTTGTAGGAATTATCGCATAACTGCAATCATAGTCATACTTGAAATCACCTATTTCTTTTGAAATAATTTCAAAATCAAACATAGACATACCATCAAAGATAATTAACGCAACCTTTTCATTCCCTTCTAAAAAATTCATAACATTAGTTACTAATACAGGATATGAGCGATTCACTTCACTTGATAACGTTCCATAAGACTTAATGATAAAAGCTTTAAATTCGTCATCAATGAATTTAAAGTCAACTTTTTTATTATGCATGGCATGATAATAGTTTATTTTAGCTTTTAGTTTTGCTATTGTATTCCACTCTACATATGTTTTATCACTAATTGAAAGTATCTTGTTAATCATTGTGATTAACTGCTGACAATACACTTCAACATATCTCCAGTTTTTTTCATAGCTATTAAATAATTCAACAGTTTCTTTATAACTCAATTCATCTTGATATATCTCTTCAACAGCAATACTAAGAATTCCATAATTCAAGTCATACTGCTTCAATGCATTACTATCTAATTTATCATAAATTGAGGCCATCGATAATTCTACCAAATGAGCCATTTCACGCATGTCATATGGTATATAAATATCCTTTTGTATTATAACTGCCCATTTCCTCTCACTTCTTTTAATTTCAGATTCAAAGCAATATCTAAATTCCTCAACATCATCATAATAAACAACGTTAAATTCCTTTGATTGAAGATACTCAACATAACCAAATTCTTCATTCATATTTTCATAATCAATAATAATTAACTTATCTTCGTACTCAGCTTCAATTAGTTCAATTACTCTTTTATTCATATTTACTCCATCTTTAACAACAGCATTAATTTGAACTCAGGGCATATTTGCTTACCTCTTTGATACGCTGTTTCTACATTGTATTTTTCATTTTCTAAACTTTTCATCTTATGATTCTTAATTCTTTCAATCCCAATTTTACCTGCAGCTTCAATTCTTAATGATAATGCGTAGATGTACTTTTTATATGTTTCCGCATTTCTTTTTTCCAAATCACATTTCATTGCATCAAAAGTTTCATATGCAAATTCCTGTGATATCTTTATAAGTGTATTTAATAAATCTGAATCTATGCTATCACCCAAATGCACTCTCAAAGTTTTATTATCATCAATAATTGCATCCATTATTTTTTTTCCTGCAATAGTTCTTAACACCTTATCTTCATTTACAAATACTGGAATTATTCTTTGAGCATGTGCATCTTCTGACAATGTTAAACGCCACAACATGAAGTAACCCTTTTCATTTGGAAAATCATTTATAGATAACTGCATCACTTTACTCTCGGACTCGTGCTCAAAATCCTTGTTCAAATGCTCTACTATTTCTGGATCATTTATACTCAACTGATCAACTGGCATATAAGGTTTTTCATTATGGTTTTCGTAATATGTAATCATTCTTCTCAACGCATTTTCAAAATCAAAATTTGATTCAGTACCAACAAGTGATTTTAAATCTTTGTCTTCTTGTATAACATCTTTTACGTTTAGATTGTTTTTAACTTGCTTTGCTAAATCATCTTCTATTGGTTTGATGTTATAATCAATATCTTTAGGATTTCTAATACTTTTCATATACGCATCTGTATAATTAACCTCCGTAATTTCGTTATCTAGCACATCTGAATATTTGTCAATTCCAACTTCATCTAAAATCACAGATAATTTTTCTTCTAAAACATCTTTCACTCTGTTTTCTACTGTATCTTCTAAAACAAAGTTAAATACCTGAACGTCACGCTTTTGTCCAATTCTATCTATACGGCCTATCCTCTGTTCAATTTTCATTGGGTTCCATGGCAAATCATAATTAATCAGACAATCAGCAAATTGTAAGTTTAGACCTTCTCCACCTGCGTCAGTTGAAATCAAGATATTTGATGAATATTTAAAATCTTTCAACACATTATTTCTTTCATCTATATTCATACTTCCATTCAAAATAGCAATTGAATACCCTCTTTTTCTTAGAGTCTCCTTTAAATAATCTTGCGTCGCTACAAATTCTGTAAAAATAATTATCTTTCGATTTTTTTCTTCTTCAAATAAAGAATCTACAATCTCAATCAATGCTTCAATTTTAACATCTGAATATTGAAACTCTGCTTGTTTTGCTATCACTAACAATTCGTCCAATTGTTTTAATTCATCATTTGCATCTATAGACATTGCTCGAAGAGCCTCTTCCATATTAGCTTCAATTTCCATATTAGCAAAATCTTCTGCTGACATATTCTGATATTTAAAACTTTGCTCTCTCAATATTGCAATTCTCCGTTCAATGCTTAATCGAATTGCACTTGTACTACTTGTCACTAATCGTTGCATCATAATCAATAAGAACACAAACCACATATTCTTACCTCTATTTCTCATTGCTTTATTATATCCTTTTGATACATATTGAGTCATTTTCTCGTATAAATCCCGTTGCAACGAATGTCTTTCATCCCAATTTAATTCTACAATACGTGTGACTCTGTTTTTAAACAACTTTTCACCATTATTATCAATAGCTTCTCTCTTCTCAGTCCTTATTACATAAGGTGATACCTGGTCTTTTACTATTGCTTTAAAGTTAGGAAATGCTTTCTCGTCTATTAGTCTTATCAGTCTTAAAAAAGGTTCTGTCTTACCATTATGTGGTGTAGCTGTAAGTAAAAGTAAATACGGACTTACAACTGACAACAAATGCCCTAATTTATATCTTGCAACTTCACCAGTACTTCCAGCTACTCTGTGTGCCTCATCAATAATAACAAGATCCCATCCGCTATTTATTATTGAATATATTCTATCTTCATTGTATTTAGCTATTTTTTCTTCATTCCATCCAGCCCTTTTCTCAAGTGGTTTTATTGAATCCATGGGAGAAATCACTTGGTCAAACTGTCCATATACATCTTCATCGCTAGTAATTTTTCGAATTGTATCATAGTCTTCGGGAAGAATCATATGAAATTTTTCATTAAATTTTTCCTGCATTTCTGATTCCCACTGAGTAACTAAACCAGTTGGGCAAACTACAAGTATTCTTTTAACTAAGCCTCTTGCTTTCAATTCCTTTATAATTAAACCCGCTTCAATTGTCTTTCCTAGACCTACTTCATCCGCAAGAATATAACGAACATTATTATTCGATAATGCCTTATTCAATACATGCAATTGGTGTGGCAAAGGTAAAATACCACTAGATAAATTTGACAAAATTCCAGAAGCAGTCTCATTCTTAATTTTAGAAAGTAGTGTAATATATCTTATGAAAAATTCATCGGCATTATCCTGACCGCTCGTTTTACTAATTTGCTCAGCAGCCAATTTATACATTTCATTTTTTTCTTTATTAAAAACTTTATAGGAGACAAAACCCCACACTTCTGATTTTTCTAGAATCTGAACCTTTTCTTTTCTATTATCATCAAATACGTATTCACCAACTGCAAACATTTTATTCTCCTTAAACTTAGATTCTTCCCAAGCTTATATCATAATACATTAACAATTTATCATCCTCTTGTATTACAGTTTCAGGAAGTCTTTCTGCGATATCAACAATTAATTTATAGTTATTATCTTTCCACAATTTTGCAAATCCTACTCTTACTGCTTCTATTCTAAATAACTTTAATTTACCTTTTATACTTATATAATCTTCAAATTCTTTTAGAAGCTTTTTCTCACGGAGCTTAGTCAGGTCTGCTGATTTATTTACGTCTGGAATATACCATTTTTCTTCATCGGTTTGAAGGAAATTATCTTCAAGTAAAATGCCAAGTTCAGGCATCTTTTCATATTTTACAATAGATTTAACTTCTTTCATAAAATTAGGCTGAATTTCTGCATATGTTTGAGGTTCTTCTAACTGTTGATACAACCATGCGATTGCTGTTTTCTCATCATTGACAATTAAGCTAAGCTGGATGTCTTCCACGTCATTATAGATACGTGCATTATCATACTCATTAACCTGATCTGATAAGAAGTACATCCCATCACGTTTAATAAATCTTTCATCAAGGCCTTTATAAAATTCAACTGCATCCATTGGCACAGATAGTCCATTAATAATATGATATGCCACCATTCTATCGAAAAGTAGAAACGCTTGTCTCTCAGGCATTACTTCAATAACATTATTTTTTAATACAAATGGCTGTAATTTTTCCAAATGTTGCCTAACAAAATCCCATACTGTTTCAACACTCCCAGAGTGAGATACAAAATTCTTAATAAAATAATTACTTGGTTTATAAGCAGAAATCACTAAATCTTGATCAACTGTATTGCTAGATTTGTACTGCATTACAGTCTTCTTTTCTTTACTTAGAACTCTAACGTCTGCAATAACAAACCCCGCTAAGGAAATCGCCTCTTGAATAGAATTCCATATTGAATTTTTAGAATTGTGAAACTCTATGGTAATCCATCGTTTCGGTTTCAATACCCTAAATAGTTCAACAAAAGATTCTTCCATTAAATTTTTATAATCACTGATGTCTTTCTCCTGTGTTTTATTCACTATTGCTTCCTTAACATTATTAGTTTTAATTCCTAGCCAACTCTCTGGAATAAAATTAAGCTCAGAATACATAATATTAGCACCAAAAGGGGGGTCAATAAAAATATAGTCTATAGAATTATCTGGAACATTTGATAAATCTGTTGCAGACTGCGTACTTATAGCTACATTACCCTCTTTATATCTTAAATTTTTTAGTTTTTTCATTCTAAAATCAAACTGATTGAGAACATTGTTTTCAACGCTTAATGATGGAACATAATATGTTCCAACCATCGGCCCAACTAATGCACGGCTTCCATGATTAGGCATAAACCTATTCATCAATGTAAGCTTTGGAAGAATACTAGTGAACAAAAATTTCTTACGATTATCATTTTTAAATAAATTATAAAATTCAGACAAAAATAATAAAGTTCGTTTTGTGTAAAAACAATCCACACTGTCGTATCCATGAGATTTTTTAGGTTGTTCTGTATTAAATCCATATGGCAACTCATCATTTGGATACCATTTTGTTATAGTAACTTCATCCATTTTTTTAATATCTTCTTGGTCCGGAAATTTATTATATCTTGTCTTATTTACTGAATAATTAATCAGCACTGGTACTTTTACTGCTCTTAACCCATGTTCTCCATTACTCTTTATTATATTTTCCTTTTTCAATACAATATTTCTTTTTGTAATTTCAGCATTACAATTTGTGCAATTAAATTCTTTTAGTGTCTTTTTATTCTCTGGATTTAATGCAACATCATAATATACCATCTCATGATTACAGTTATTACAATAAAGTACATCAGACCAAACTACATAATTAATTTTTCCTAAAATGGGTTTGTTTTCAATATCTAGTACAATACGCCCATCAATCTCATGCTTTGTTTGGTACAAGTATGCAAATTTATCTTTAAGCAAAGATATTATTTTCTCTAACTCACCCATATCGGTAATACTAAAAGGCTTATTATAATTTGATGCAACAAATGTAGCATAGGTTGAAATGTCACTAATAATTGCATGTCGAAATTCATTTTCACTCTCACCACATAATTGCGCTGCAACGCCTGTCATTCCAGATCCCGAAAAACAGTCTAAAACAATATCTCCTGGCTTTGTGTAATGCTTAATATATGTTTTTATTGCCTTAGGTGGTACTTTGGTATGATAGCCATGAACATTGTATATTAAGTCATGTTTATTTTCCTCAACATCATCTGAATAAGCGGAAACATCATAACTATCATTGTTGACATCATACTTTTTTCCAAAATCATGAATAAATTTATGTATAAATGGATTCGGAAATGCTGTATATGCAATTGGGTTTGATAGTTTTATAAGAGTTAAATCATCAACTTTAGGGAACCCATCAATATCCCTTACTTTATCAATATCTTCTTTTGTTAATTTCATAATCTACTCCTATCTTTTAATCACTATTCTTAATTTTTCTTTATCTTTACCTTTTATATGCTTAATGAGCAATTCATCTATCCTTGCCTTAAATTCATTTATATCACAAGGCCCTCGCTCATCAAGAATTTTAATTATATCATTTGCTTGAATAGCAACTGGTTCAAAGCCTTGTAATAATTCCTTGACTCCATTCACAAAATAATTGTCAATTTTTTGGGGAAGAATTTTATCTTCAAGGAATTTATTAATAATCTTTTGTTGATCAATTGACAAATACTTTTCTTGCTCAAGAACTAACGGATCAGAAATTGTATTATATAAAGCCTTTGACCATTCATTTAATAACTTATCAAACCTATCTTCTATTTCCTCGAGCTTACCTTTGATATTCGGTTCATCATTACTAATTACGAAATGACAGCTAGGACATACATGAGTATGTTTAAGTGATTCTGGAGTTAACTCGTAACATATTTTTAGCGAAGCTAAATCCTTCTCAATTTCATCTAACCGTGTCCCAGAAAGTATCTCAATTGTTCTAAGCTTCCTTAGATTTGAAAGGGTATCCGAACTCATTAAAGTCCCTTTTTTCTGCCCTCCCGTCACATCAAGGCGTTTTTTCTTATGCTCTTCAAAATAAATATCTATATATTCAGTTTTAACACTTGCTGTAACTACATTAAGCTCAATTGCAGCTGAACTACCATTCAGCGTATTTGCAATATCATCTCTAATTTTTCTATGCTTATCTTTTCCTTGTTCAATTTTTGAATTAAAGTCTGCGCCCAACTCTATTCTTTCAAGATTCATAATGTAGTTAATATCTTCTGAAGTCTCATTCTTATATACTTCCAATTCTTCAATATGTTTTAGCACTCTTAAATCTTGTTTAGTCTGGTTTATTTCATCCATCGATAGATTAAAGTTATTTAATTTTGCAACAGCGCTATATTTAGAATGATAATTAGAAAATTCATCCATTAGCCTTTTAATAGATTTTTTATAATCTTCAAGTACATGAGAAGCTATCAATGGTTCTCCCCATAATTCAAATTCCTTTTGAATTTTTGCATCTGCTTTTGCAGCATTTCTTGAAGTATCGCTTGCAATTTCTAATAATTTAGCCAGTCCATCTTCACGTTTGTTTGGATTATTAATTAATCCTACAGGTATCTCAAAGACTTCAAACAATCTAATTAGTTCTGATAATGCTACATCTTTAGGCTTTGAAATATGTTTAAATTCAAATATGTCAAATGATGCTGTCTTAGGTAGCATATCAATATTTGATGCTGTGATTATAAAATTGTTTTTTAAAGTTATTACAGCATTTCCAGTATGCACAAGCGAAAGAAATACAATAGGCAACAAGACATAACTTACTCTAAATTTTTTATCAATATAATCATCAAATTTTTCCTCATAAATGTCATTAAAGTTTATTACTCCTTTAGGTGGTAATTGAGACAATAGGTTGATATAATAATTTGCATATTTAGAATTCTTATTTGTGATAATTTCTCCATCTAACAAATCAAAACTTAGTAACAAATCATTAGCCATACTATTTTTTCTACCTGCAAATCTATCTATACCACCTCTAATAACATCGGCTTGATTTTTCAAAGTTATTTTAGTCTTAAATACAGGAGTTTCAGGGTATTTAGTATTAAAATAATCTTCAAAACTAATTGACGAAACTAAGTCCATTGTTTCTTTAAAAGGATCATCTTTCTTAGCATGAGCCTTGAGTACCTCAATTGCTGGTTTTCTAACACCTTTATATGTTACATCATAACTAGTATTCTTATTTTCAGCTAAATACTTCATTAACTTTTTCTTGAAATTCAAAGCTTTATTCTGATATGCCACTTTATTTTTCTCTTCTGCTAAATCTTTCATTAGCAATGCTGCAGCATATAGCTTTAGATTATTTTTAAAATCTTCATTTCCTTTAAAACTTAAAAAAACTTCATCTTCCTTCTTTTCATCTGTATATAGAGCCTCACCATATGGTGGCAGAAAATATATATAGTAATCTTCTGGGGGCTGTGCCGTTGGCCTTGATTCTGGTGTTCCCATAAACAAATATCCACGTCTAAAAATATTATGAGATTCCCAGTTTAGTGTATGCTCATATATTTTATAATTGGTCACATGCTCTTTTTGCTCCCAATCCAAACAATAGTAGACAGTATCATAATAGTATCTATTAAGAATATCATCATCTAAAACTGCTGCCTTTTGAGTTATTTTCTCATCATAATCAATATCTTTCTGTAGATCTAAAAAGTACTGACCATTTTCGTGATTATGTTCAATAAACTGGCCACTAACTGTTGTCATAACATCTTTAAGTACTGTTTGAATTAGTGATTGAAGAAAATCAGAATCTTGCTCTGGCATACCATGCAAATATAATGCTAAGTCATCTCTAAGATTTTCTGCAGTTAAACCCGATCTAAAGGTAATATCACCTGTGGTTAGCCTATGCACACTCAATGCATTAATTATTTTTATTGCTAAAGGCTTATATACTTTTTTAGGAAATGATCTATTTACAATTTCTTCTAACACTTGACTTTTCTCTACTACTTCTTTAATATTTGCATCCGTTCTATATGCATAGTTTTCTTTAATAAATGACCAATATGTGTCAAATGAAACTATACCAGGTGCCTCATCTGTTATTTCCTCATCAAAAATCCCCCTAATAATCTCTGATATATTTTTAAGAATATGCCTATTCTCAATTATATAGATTTTATTAAACACATCTATATATGCTGGATGTATTGGATACAGATTTACATATTCTTCCATTCTTTCAGACATGTTGGTATACAAGCTACTAAATGATTCAAGATGCTTTCTTACCATAGCCTTTTGCTCAGAAGACTTCTTTAAAATTCTTTCTGATACTACATATGCGGTATCTTCTTTTCTAATAATAACCTGCTCGTACCTATCTTTTACTCTATTCAAAGTCTCTGATACAAATGAAAAATTTGGATTTTCAAACAATTTTTCTTGCAACCCAAATATTGCTCTTAGTTTTGAGCTTTTTATAATTTCACCAAGTTCTCTTAAGAAGCCTAAATCCAGCTTTACTTCTTGTTCTTTTTTCCCACCTAAGTAATCCAAAAGTTCATCTACAACAATTAAATAACCTTTATTTGGGTACTTTGATGCAAATATTTCCATCATCTCAAGTAAGACTTCTTTATTCCCTGTTATTTCACTTTCATCGGGGAAATTAAAATCTAGTCCTCTATCAGCAAAATCATTTTGTATTTTTGTTAGTAGTATATTTCGTAATGACATTGTAACTGCACCAATCTCAACTCGTAATACCTCAAACTGCCCAGAAATAATTTTTGCAATATCTGCAAATTTTTTATTTTGTATGTATTCAAGGTACTCTTCATCATATGCAACAGAAGAAATCACAGACATCAAATGGGACTTACCTGTACCATAATTACCTACAAGCAAAACACCTTTATTATCTACTACTTCATCTAATCTCAGTTGAGAAAGCATATTTCTTTCGATTTTCTCTGACATTTCATCTGACATAACATAACTCTTTACTAAATTTATAGCTTCTTCTTTTTCATTTGCTGATGTCAATTGAACAACACTTTCAATTGGATTAAAACTAATCAAATCAGAATATTTCATTCTTTCAACCTCCTTAAGCAATGCAAATCACATTGCAATCAGTAACATTATATTTTTTATAATCATCAAATTCAGGTTTTGAATATTTTAAAAAACCATCCTCCAAATAACCGCTCCATTCAATAATTATCTTTCTATATTTTGATAGTTCAATAAAAAATTTCAATACATCAATTTTGTAATCAGGATTAAAAAGCATTTGAAAGTTACTCAGTATTAAATTACCTGTATATCTATTGAAACATTTATTCATCTCATCAATAATATCTATATTATTTTTCTTGTCTTTTACTTTAATCAACCTTTCAGCTATCAATATATTAACATTTAGCTCTGTATATTCTTTACAGTAACTTTTTCTAATTAAATGACCTGAGCAATCAACTATTAATAGATTTTCATTTAATACTGAATCTTTATCTATTTTATCAAATTTCACTGTATAACCCAAAACACAAATCCTCCATATCTAGCTACATTAATCTATTACTACTACTTCATAAGCTAATTATTTAATTATACCACTTCAAATGGCCAAGCTATGGTGATATCATTAATTATTTTGATTATTTTTTAAATATTTTATAGAAAATAGAAAAAGAGACTCATTTATGAATCTCTTCAGCCATTTCATGTTATTTTTCTACTACCATCTTAACCTTCCCTGTTCCATCACAAACCTGACATTTAGCTTCTCTAGATAAGAATGTCAAAAACATTCCAAATAATATCATAACTAGGCCTAAAAAACCTATTAATCTGCTCTCTACCCAAAAGGTAATAAACAAACCGACAAAGAATGTGCCTAAACCTTCAAGTCTTTTTCTAAGTCGTATAGCAAAGCTTGTTCCTTTCCCCTTACAATTCAAACACACTGTTTCAGTGGTATAAGTGTTTTTCATTTGAGAATCATTGTTTTGTACCACTTGCTCTTTGTTATTTGTCTCCATTTTTTTCCTCCATACTCTTTTCTGTAATCATAGTTCTAATCCATCTTTCTGAATAACCATATTTAAGAGATAATACTCTTAAGTTTTCTCCTGTAAATTCCTTTTTTAGTCGTTTAAGCACATATGTTTTTGAAATCAATCTAATTGGAAATGTCAGCTGTAAACCTTTGAAGTGCATATGAAATTTTTCAGCTGTATCTACATCAAATGCATCTGCAATTTCTTTATATATCCCATTTAAATCTTCTGCTTTAACATTCTTTTCAATAATCACACACTCTCCCTTCTCTAAAAACAGTATCTTATTTGTATTGTCTTATCTTCTGTATATTTCATTGTTTTTTTCATTGTAAATTTCACTATCTTGACATAGTTAATTGCATAAAAATAGAGAAATCATCATTTGATGATTTCTCATATTTTTATAACTTTATTCTTTTTTTAAATTGAAAAATCACCCTATAACTAGAGTGATTAAACTCGTCTTTTAGGACGAGGGTTTTGTGGTGGAGGCGGTGGGAATCGAACCCACGTCCAAAACTGCATTCACAAAACTTTCTACGAGTGTATCTGGTTATTTAGATTTCGTATTATTTGACCCATACCAGCATGGTTCAAAGGCAACTATCTCCTTGTTCCACTATTAGCTCGGAGAGAGGCTAGTAGTGTTTTCCTACATTCGTTGACGCTTGATCTCTAACCTGTAGGTAAATTAGAGGAAGCGAGCAGAACTAAGCTGCTAATGCGTAATTGTTTTTAGCAATTATATTTAGTTGATCTTTTTAACGTTGACTTATCAACAACGACCCGCTTATCTTGCTTCAACAACCCTGTCGAAACCTGTACGCCCCCATGAAAACTGGTTTTACCAGTTAAATGACTTTGATGTGTTATCTTGACTGCTGTTTCATCTGCTTTTGTATCCTGCGATCTGAGTCACGTTTTGCAATAGATTCTCTTTTGTCGTAGTCTTTCTTTCCTTTTGCTACGCCAAGCTCCATCTTTGCCATGCCTTTGTCGTTTAGATACACTGACAATGGAATCAATGTTAGTCCGTCTTGCATTGTGTACTCTACCATTTTCTTGATTTCTTTTTTGTTCAAGAGTAATTTTCGAGTTCTTAGTGGATCTACATTGTATATATTCCCTTGTTCATAAGGACTGATGTGCATACTCATTATGAATACTTCACCATTTATTATTCTTGCATAACTATCTTTTAAGTTTAGATTACCTGCTCGCATTGACTTTATTTCTGTTCCAGTCAATACCATTCCTGCTTCAAATACATCTTCTATAAAGTAATCATGTCTTGCTTTTCTGTTTTGAGCTAAGACCTTGTGTTTTCCCATTTTATTTCTCTGCTTTCTCGATTCATTTTAACAAATATTATGTAAACCGTCAAGTTTTACTCATTTCTATCAGCTGCTATCTTCGATATACTTTCTATATCTCCATATACCAATACAATATCGCCTGGTCTAAATTTCAAATTAGACTTCGGAAATTTTATTATACTATCTCCACGCTCTACATTCAATACTTGTATCTGCTTGGATTTTAGGTCTGATAGATTTAATGATACGCCTACTAAAGGATTTTGATCATCTATCATAAATTCTACTACACCAAACCCGTCATCTAGCTTCAATACTTGTGCAACAGTACGTTTACTGTTTTCTTCTGAGCTTTTCTTTATTTTCTTTTTTATGAACTTTTCTACTGAATTCATTGCATATTTGTTCTTTGCTATTATAAATAGTAGTACTGCTACCACAAGTGCAATAACGCCGCCTACAGCTACGTTTTCTACGCGCACCACCGATGTTAATAGTCCTACTCCTGCTCCAATGATTGTTGCTTGACCTACATAGCTGACAAGCATAAGCATTGAAGCAATCTCTCTTCTTGCTTTATGTTGTGTTATCAGTTCGGATTCGCTTGTTGTGAATCCTGTTCCAGTTAATATTGATATTACTTGAAATGTTGCTTTTTCTCTTTCTAGGCCAGTCAAACGAAGACCTAGTGACAATATTTCTACAATGATTAATAAGACTACAATGATTATGACTAAATATATTAGATTCACAATTCCACTCCTATCTTATTTAATCGAGTACACCTATCTTGCTAAACGGAAATACTCTTACAATAACTTTCCCTTTGACATCATCTAGCTCAACTTCACCAATTCTTTCGTCTCTGCTATCAAGACTGTTTGGTCTATTGTCTCCCATAACAAATACATGATCTTTTTCTATGGTTATTTCTTCTAAATATGTATTTGTAATACCACCATATATATAGTTTTCTTCAAGTTCTTCATCATTTACAAATACTTTTCCATTATGGATACTTATCGTATCGCCCTCTAAAGCAATTACACGCTTTATTAAGTCTTTGTCTTTTCCATTAGCATCAGCAAGCTCAGTTTGGAATACTACAATATCTCCGTATTGAGGTGTCTCTTTCATATATGATATTTTACTTATTAGTAAATAGTCGTTTTCATCTATTGTTGGATACATAGACTGTCCTTTTACAAGGGTTGGTCTAATTACTGATGTGATAACCATGGCTATAATCAATGAGATGACAATAGTCTTGATCCAATCTTTTATTGTTTCTTTCACTTTTACACCTTCTTTTTTATCGCCATTTCAATTGTAGTCTTTATTTGATATAAGTCAATGGACGTAATCAAAACTTAATAATGAGTTCCTAAAATGTAGTCATTTCACCAAGTGGAAAAATTCTAAAGTATACTTTCCCAAGAATCTGGTCTATGTCGACTTGTCCTATTAAGTTACTTCTACTGTCTAAGCTATCTAGTCGATTATCTCCCATGACAAATACTTTATCGCTTCCAATGACTACAAATAAATCGCCATTAGTTGTTGAAGCAATATATGGTTCTATGAGCTCTTGACCATTTCTATAGACTTTGCCTTGGGCGATTTGTATCTCGTCGCCTTCTATGCCTATTACTCGCTTGACTAGTTTTTTCTTTTCGCCTTTTTCCCCCTTGATTTCGGATTCAAATACTACTATATCTCCGCAATGAGGTTGTTCATTTTTATAGGCTAGTTTATTTAACATCAAATAGTCATTTTCTTGGATCGTTGGACCCATCGAATGACCTTTTACCATCGTTGGATTTGTTGCTGCAGTTACGATAAATGCTATGAATAAAGCTACAATTACTGTTCTATACCATTCTTTCAGAACGTATCTCATATTCATTTTATCGCCTCCTTATGGCAGCTTCATGAATTGATTAGAATAATTGTATTTTGTTTATAGGAAATAATCTTACAAATATTTTCCCATATATTGTTTCACCATCAACAGTCCCTACTCTTTCACTTCTACTATCAAGGCTAACAGGTCGATTGTCTCCCATGACAAAATAGTGACCATCTGGAACTGTTAGGTCAACATCTCCAAATGTAGGCATGGTATCAATATACTCTTCTTTATATAATTCGTCATTGATATATACATTACCTCCTGTGATTTGAATATCTTCACCCGGTAATCCTATTATTCTTTTTACTAGTTTTTTATATTCCCCTGATCCTTCTACTATTTCTAACTCACTATCAAATACCACAATATCGCCTCTTTGTGGTTCATTGATCTTATATACTACTCTATTTACAAACATAAAATCATTTTCTACTAATGTAGGATACATGGAGCTTTCTTTTACTATTGTTGGTCTTACGATAGATGTTATAACTAATGCAATGATTAATGATATGACAATTGTTTTTATCCATGATATGACTTCTTTTTTGATTTTTTCTTTATTCATCTGGTCTCCTTATGAAAGTGCCTCTTCTATTTTTTCATATATATTTGGCAATGCTGTTTCGATTACTTTTCCTTCAAGATAAGCCAATGGCTCTATCATATTTTCAAAATATAACTTGTAGCTATGCAGTACTTGCGAATCTATTCCAAATCGTCTTTTCATTTCTTCATTGATTATCTTTTTACCGTATTTACTATCTCCGATTATTGGATGTCTTATACTTGCAAGGTGCACACGTATTTGATGTGTTCTTCCCGTTATTATTTCGACTTCTACTAATGTATTGTTGCCTATTCTTCTTACTGGCTTTATTATTGTTTCCATTTGCTTTGTGTTGTCTTGTTGATTTTCAATTTTCATCATATTTTTTGATTCGTTTTTTGATACATGGTCAACTAATGTTTGTTCTTTAGTTAAATGCCCACTTACTATCGTTAAGTAATATTTTCGAATGTTATTTTTTTCTTTTATCATTTGATTTAAGCATTTGACTGCACCATAATTTTTACCAAACAAGACTAGCCCAGATGTATTTCTATCTAGCCTGTTTACTGCTGCAGGTACAAATGTTTTTTCTTTTCTTGGGTCATACTCATCTTTGCTTTGCAAGTATGATAACACTTGATTTACTAGTGTATTTTTCTTTTCTTCTGCAGTACCATGCACTAATAAACCCTTTGGTTTATCCACTACTAATATGTTTTCATCTTCGAAGGCTATATCAAACTCTTTCTTAACAATTATTTTTTTCCTTCTATTTTTAAATTTTTCATAATCATCATCAGTTATATATATTTTTAATAAGTCGCCTTCTTTTATAACTGCATCTTTTCCTGCTCTTTTATCATTTATTTTTACGTCTTTTTTTCTTATTAATTTAAATATGAAACTTAAAGGTGCATTTGGTAAATATTTTTTTAAAAATTTATCTAACCTTTGTTGGTCCTCATTCTTTTGTATTTCAACTTCTATCATTTATTGTCTCCTCGATTCTCGTATACCTCTATTTTATTACATTTCACAGTGTTTTTGTATTAATTTTTCTTTATATATTTTTGTTACACTTTTATTTCATACACTTTATTCTATTGTACATTTTTTTAAAATTGTGTAGAATTAGTATGTACTTAAATTCTATAGCAAAAGGGTGATTATGTGATTAATAAGTTAAGAAACTTTATATACAATAAAAGTGACATTTTTGTGGCAATCGTTATTATTTCTGTAGCAGCTATTATTATAACATGGAAGGTCAATGCAATTTTAAACTATCCAAGTTATATGAGTGCTCAAGTTGAAAAAACAACGCTACCTGTTACTGAGCCAATTGTTGAACCAGAGCCAGATCCTGAACCAGAACCTGAGACGGAACCTGAGGCGGAACCTGAACCAGAACCAGAGCCAGAACCAGAACCAGAACCAGAACCGGAGCCTATATCAATTATTTCTATTGAAATTGAACCAGGCTCAAATGGTGAAGATATTGCAGATGTTTTAGTTAATGCAGGTTTAATTGGCGAAGCGAGAGATTTCTTAGTCCGTGCAGAAGAAAGATCATTAGGGACTAAGTTGCGAGCAGGGGATTTCGATATACCAAGTGACGCGACTTTAGATGAAGTTATAAATATTTTAACTGGAAATTAGTAAAAAAATAAAGCACCTACCGATTAAGGTAAGGTGCTTTTGTATTTTCTAATACTATATTATCTACTTTCAATACTTACGTATTGTCTTGGTGTTTTTACATTTTTGTATGCTGGTCTCATGATTCTTCCACCTGCTACTAATTCTTCGATTCTGTGTGCACACCATCCAGCGATTCTTGCTGATGCAAATATCGGTGTACATACTTCTTCTGGAATATTTAATGCGTTATATAAGAACCCAGAATATAAGTCAACATTTGTTGATATGTCTTTATCTGATTTTCTAACTTCTTTAAATAGCTCTGGCCCTTTAGTCTCTATCATGTCATAAAGATTAAAGTCTTCCATTAGTCCTTTTTCTGCTGCAAGTTGTCTTGCCATATCCTTAAGTAATATTGCTCTTGGATCTGACTTTGTATATACAGCATGGCCTATACCATAGATTAGCCCTGAGTTATCAAATGCCTCACCCTTTAAGATTTTTACTAAATAATCTTCTACTTGGCTCTCATTTGATATATCTGATACGTTTTCTTTTATATTGTCTATCATATCTAGTACTTTTGTATTTGCTCCACCATGCTTAGGTCCTTTTAATGAACCAACAGCTGCAGCAATTGTTGAATATGTATCTGTTCCAGATGATGATATAACGTGTGTTGTAAATGCAGAGTTGTTTCCTCCACCATGCTCTGCATGTAGTATTAGTGCAATATCAAGAAGTCTTGCTTCAAGCTCTGTATACTCACTAGTTGGTCTAATTAAGTGTAAGATATTTTCAGCAGTACTTAAATGTGGCTGTGGATAATGAAGATGTAAACTACCATTATCATAATATCTTGATTTCGCTTGATAACCATATGCCATTAAAGTTGGGAATCTTGCAATTAAATTGATTGATTGCTTGATTACATTTTTTAATGATATATCATCTGGATTATCATCATATGAATAAAACGCCATTACACTACGTGCAACTTTGTTCATTATATTCTTACTTGGTGCTGTTAATATCATGTCGTTAGTGAATCCATTTGGTAAATCTCTGTTTTCACCTAATAATTGTTGAAAATCACTTAATTCTTGTTTGTTTGGTAGCTCACCAAAAAGCAGTAAATAAGCAGTTTCTTCAAATCCAAACCTTTTTTCTTCCATACAGTTTGTTACAAGGTCTTTTACATCAATTCCTCTGTATAACAGACGACCTTCTATAGCCACTTTTTTGTCGCCCTCGACTTTGTAACCTTGTACGTCTCCAATTTGTGTAAGACCTACTAGGACACCTGTTCCGTTGCTATTTCTAAGACCTCTTTTTACATCATATTGACTATAGTGATGTGAATCAATAACGCTGTTTTGATATATTGTATTACACATTTGATTCAGCATTTGATCTTGCTTTTCATACATCTCTTCTATTTTAAGTTTCATCATTTTAATTCCCCCTATCATATAATAAAAATATATTCTCATGAATATATTTAGATCATCAAATCCTATTATTTACTTGTCATTTTCTGACTTCATATATTTTCTCTTTCTCATCTCGGATAATAGTTTTGATGCTAAATATTAAGAATACACTTCATTTCCTATGGAATTTAGGTAACATTGTGGTAACTTGCAAACATGCGAGACCACTGAAAAAAAGTCAATTTATTGCAATCTGCAAACTAAAACAATAATTAAATGTTCTTGTTTATTTGCCTAATTGCTCTTAATTGGCTGTTTTTCAGCCTTCTCGCACTTTCATCTACTAAAGTAGTAATAACATTGTATTCAATTTATCATTAATTGTCAATATAATAATCATGTATACATATGTAGTCAAATATCCTAATCGTGTATACAAGTTGCACATTTTTTGTGTAGCTTACTACGAAATGGTCATATGTCTTTTGCTTTTATTCTTTTTTTGATATAATTAGGGCATCAATATTTATGAGGAGGTTTTTTTATGGCATTTATTACAACTAAAGAAATGTTTGCAAAGGCAATTAAGAATAATCATGCAGTTGGTGCTTTTAATGTAAACAACATGGAAATCATTCAAGGAATTACTCAAGCTGCAAAAGAAGAACAGGCGCCACTTATTTTACAAGTATCAGCAGGGGCAAGAAAGTATGCTGGTCCAGCTTACCTTGTTAAGCTTGTAGAAGCTGCAATGGAAGAAACTGGTCTGGACATTGTTTTACACTTAGATCATGGTGAGGATTTTGAAATCTGCAAGAAGTGCGTAGATGACGGTTTTACATCAGTTATGATTGATGGTAGTAAGCATTCATTAAAGGAAAACATCGAATTAACTAAGCGTGTAGTTGATTATGCTCATGACAAAGGTGTTGTTGTTGAAGCAGAGCTTGGTAAACTTGCAGGTGTTGAAGATTCTGTAAAAGTTAGCGCAAAGGATGCTACATACACTGTACCTGAAGAAGCCGCTGAGTTTGTTGAAAAAACTGGCGTTGATTCTTTAGCTATTGCTATCGGTACAAGTCATGGTGCATACAAGTTCTCTGGTGATCCACAACTTGACTATGATAGATTAAAAATGATTTCTGACATCATTCCAAATACACCACTTGTTCTTCATGGTGCATCTTCTGTTTTACCAGAATTTGTTCAGATGTGTAACAATTTTGGTGGAGATATCCCTGGTGCGCAAGGTGTTCCAGAAGATATGATCAAAAAAGCAGTAGAATATAATATTTGTAAAGTAAATATAGATACTGATTTGAGACTTGCTATGACTGCTGCTGTGAGAAAACACTTAATGGAAAATCCTGGTGAATTTGACCCAAGAAAATATTTAGGACCTGCTAGAGACGCAATTCAGTCTATGGTTCAACATAAAATTAAGAATGTTTTAAACGCAAGCAATACTTTATAGTTGCAGGAGCATATTATGCATACTGTCCCTTTAGGCATTGTTTTTAAAGATGATAAAGTATTATTAGTCCATCGTCGATTTTACCCAAAACTTTGGGGTCCACCTGGTGGCTTTATTAATGAAGGTGAAAAAATCGAAGATGCTCTTGAACGTGAAGTATTTGAAGAAAGTGGTATTGTCTGCAACTCGGTTAAGCAAATTCATGAGTTTGATGCATATGACACACATTTAATTGTATATGCATGTACTTATGTTTCTGGTTCTATTCGTTGCAGTTATGAAAGCAAAGATGCTGGTTGGTTTTCAATAGATGATTTACCGTCACCTATTTCTCCAAACTATAGTATCTTTAAGCTAGCACTTGATACAATTAAAAGACTAAAATAATCAAATAAATCCCATAAGCGATTTTGCTTATGGGATTTTTATTACTATTATATATAGGGTTATTTTTTATGGTGTTATGATTATGTTGTTTATTACTTTTCTATCAGATGTGTCTGATGGTCTATTGACGATTTCCCCATCGAAGTACATCGTGCTTGATCCACCACCGTCTAAATTATATGCAGACTTTACACCTAGTGTAATGAGCTTTTCTTGGAGTGCTTCTAAAGATACACCTACACTCCAATCATGTTGCCTTCCATCTACTACTATAAATATCAAATCATCGTTTGCATATGTTCCAATAATTGTTCTTGGTTGATTTGTTTCTGCCCACTCTTTTGGTACAGGCACTTTTTCACCTTCAACTAATAGTACAGGGATAAAGCTTACACCTTGCCATGGATCCAAATCAGTTATATCTGATTCTTCTTTTGGCACTGATCCTATTACTTCTCCATCTGTATTGATTCCTGCAAAAAACAAAGTCCCAGGGTATCCATTAAAGGGTTCTACTAGTTCACCATCTATTACAGTATTACCTATTAATCTTGGTATTTTCTTCCCATCAACCTCATCATAATAAAAACCACCACCATTAACTGCAAATATTGCTTCTTTTCTTTCAGCCGCATCTTTTGTTGTCTCTGTTTTTCCTAGCTCATCCTCTGCCAATACGACTTGGAATGATTCTGGATTAAAAAGCTTTATTTTTGCTATATAGCCTCTATAGCCCAACTCATTTAATGGAAATATTTTTATTTCGTTATTTTCACTTTTATGATACGCAACAGCAGGTCCTAAAACATCTAGTATCTTTTGTTCGTATATATCCTCAGATAACTCAGCAAACTCACCACTTTGCTCTTGTAATGCCAACAATGTACTGTTTTGTCTTGAAAATATATCCTCTTGCAGTCGGATAACCAATCCAAATGTTTCTATATCTTGATTTAGCTTGATTGTCTCTTCTTGCATACTGCTTATGGATGCTTGTATTTCATTCGTCTCAAATACAAGATTTTCTGCATTGACACTTGTTTGACTCATGGCTATATATATGGCTATAAAAGGTGCTAGTACCAATAGTATATAAGCATTTAATCGAATCATTGCGGTGCCTCTTGCAATATATCAAGACTTTCTTCAAGCTCTTTTAGTTTCTTATCTAGTTCATACAATCTCTTATCTATACTTTTTTGTATAGTTCCTGTACTTGATAGATTATTATCTGCCTCTTTTATTGTATTTCTAATACTTTCAAGTTCTACATTTAGTTGCTGAATCTGTTCATTAAGCTGGTTCATTTGGAATGCGTTTTGCTGTTGCACATTTTCTATTTTTTGATTGACATTATCTATGTAGCTTTTAGCTTCGTTTACCCCATAATAGACGATGCTTCCCCAAAGGATAATACCGATTATACCAATAAGAATATTTACTACTAGCTTTGTTTTTTTCTTTGACTGCCCGTTTTTTCGCATCCGCTCTTCTCTTCTTTTTGTTGGTGATTCTTCAGTTGTGTCAATTTTTATTCTGTCTTCCATCTCTCAATCCTAATACCTTTCTAATTCTTTGTTTTTTTATTAACCCACTTTTTGACATTCAAGCAATCATATTGATCCTTGCTTGTTCCCCTGTCTATTATACTATACCACATGATTTATTCCTTATATACTACATAATCAATGGTAGCCTGTTATCTTTTTCTCAACATTATAATGAAAAACACTTATATCCAATTACTCTAATAATTAAATAATTAAATTTTTCAACATAAGTACAATCTGCTTATATTTCAACGTTTTTTTGCATTTCCGCCCTTTAGTATAACGTTAATATTTATATATACCTACATATATATGGCTCTAATGAAAAGTTTTTTTAACTAATTTAAAAAATACCATTGAAAAAATGCAATAAACTTATTATAATGAAAGCAATTATAATATACCTATGATAAATAGAGAGAGAATAGTGTTATATTGAAGTTTCTGTTTTTTTTTATAAAGATGATTGTTTGATACTTAACAAACTATAGTGCAATGTCGCACAACTTGAAAAAAACAGAATTATTTTATGAAATTTTGTGTAATCGTTTACAAACAACTTGGACTAATCCTATAATCTATCAAAGCGTTGTATTTGTAAAGTTTATACCAAAATAAATCAGCAACTCTTGAAAGGAGAAAAAAAATGGGTGAAGTTATTGCAACACAATTTGAAGTATTAAACAAAGAATTAGCTTCAAAAATCAACACAATTATCACAGAGAACGACAATGATCCTACTAAATTAGTTGGGATTTTATTAGACGTTCAAGATGTCATGCCTAAACAGTACATTCCAAAGGAAGTAGCTGCTTATATAGGTGAAGAACTTGATGTACCTCTTAGTCGAGTGTATGACGTTATTTCTTTTTACGCTGCTCTTTCAGAAAAACCGAGAGCTGACCATGTTATACAGTTATGTAAAAGCATAGTTTGTCGTGTATGTGATTATCCACAAATCAGAGAAGGTCTTGAAAATGAACTTGGTATCAAAGTTGGTGAGATTACTGAGGACAAAAAAATCGCTTTATCGTATACTGCTTGTTTTGGTGCATGTGATGTTGCTCCAGCAATTCGTGTAAACGGTAGGGTTTATGGTAATTTAACACAAGATAAAGTAAAAGAAATTATTTCTACACTAAGATAGGGGGATTAAAAAATGTCTAAAACAGTTAGTTGTATAACTCGTAACTTCCAAAAATATGATCCCAACTCTATTGATGAGTATTTGAACATTGGCGGATTTGACGCAGTTAAGAAAGCTTTAAAAATGTCTTCAGAAGACATTATCAGTGAAGTAAAAGCTTCTGGTATCAGAGGTAGAGGTGGTGCTGCATATGACACAGGAAAAAAATGGGGTCAAGCTGCAGAAGTACCAGGTGAAAACAAAGTAGTAATTTGTAACGCAGACGAAGGTGAGCCATGTACTTTCAAAGACAGAAGTCTTTTAGAGTTCGACCCATATGCGATTATTGAAGGTATGATGATTGCTGGTATGGCAGTTGGTGCTGCAAACGGTTATGTATATATTCGTGAAGAGTATAGACACTTAAATAAATTAATGAAAAAATGTATCGAGCAAGCTGAATCTAAAGGTTTACTTGGCGATAATATTTTAGACAGCGGTTTCAATTATAGACTTCATGTTTATTCTGGAGCTGGTGCATATGTATGTGGAGAAGGTTCTACACTTATCGAGTCTATCGAAGGTAAAAGTGGTAGACCAAGAATTAAGCCTCCCTATATTAAACAATGTGGATTATTCAACTTACCTACATTAGTTAACAACGTAGAAACATTAGCTATCGTACCTTATTTAATTACTGAAGGTGCAAAAGAATTTACTAAACATGGAACGCCAGATTCTCCGGGAACTAAAATTGTCAGCGTAGCTGGTAATGTTAATAATCCTGGTTCTTATGAAATTCCTTTTGGTTTAACTTTAAGAGAAATCATCGAAGATGTCGCTGGTGGCATGAAAGATGGTAGAGAATTTAAGTTTTTCCAACTAGGTGGTGCTTCTGGAAAGATTGCTCCTGCAAGTGTTGCTGATACACCTTTTACTTATGACGAGTTACATAAGGTGGATTTAGTAGTTGGTTCTGGGGCTATTTTAGTTGCTGACGATCGTATGAAAGTTTTAGATTTTGTTAAGTGTATTCAAGACTTCTTCCTACACGAGAGTTGTGGTAAATGTACTCCTTGTAGAGAGGGTAATAGACAATTAACAAAGATTATAGATAAATTTGTAGCAGGTACTCAAAGTGAAACTGATTTTGAAACATTAGATCGTTTTGCAAACATTATGAAGAACTGCTCATTCTGTGGTTTAGGTGAGACTGCACCTAGCGCACTATTAAATGCAATTAAATACTTCCCTGCAGACTTTGGGTTGGAAAAGGAGTGATACAAATGAAAGATATTAATATAGTTATAGACCATAAAAATTTAACGGTACCTGAAGGTACAACAATTTTAGAAGCAGCAAAGTTAGTTAACGTTAATATACCTACTCTTTGTAATCATCCTGACCAAGATATCAAAGCAAACTGTAGAGTTTGTGTTGTTGAAGTTAAAGGAAGTAACAAGCTTTCAGCAGCATGTTCTACAAGAGTATGGGATGGTATGGACATAAATACTAACTCAAAGAAAGTTAGAAACATGCAAAAAGGTATCTTAGAGTTAATCTTAGCTAACCATGACCAAGATTGCTTAAAATGCCTGAGAAATGGAAACTGTGAATTACAAGAGTTATGTTTAAGATTTAATATCTCTAAAACAAACTTAGATGAAACAATTGATGCGTTACCTCTTGATAATACAAACCCTTCTTTAATCAGAGATTCAGCAAAATGTATCAAATGTGATAGATGTGTTGAGGCTTGTCAAAAGGTTCAAGAAGTTCATGTATTAACGCATTCACATCGTTCAGTTGATTTCAATGTAGCTCCTGCTTATGAGCTTCCACTAGAAGAAACATTATGTGTTTTCTGTGGTCAGTGTGCTGCAGTTTGCCCTGTTGGTGCTATTGTTGAAAAAGATGATACTGATAAAGTATACGATGCTATTGATGATCCTACTAAGCACGTTATCGTTCAAGTAGCTCCTGCTGTAAGAGTTGCTCTTGGTGATGACTTTGGTTTAGACAAAGGTGAAATCGTAACTGGTAAAATGGTTGCTGCTCTAAGAAGATTAGGGTTTGAGCAAATATTTGATACAAACTTTACTGCTGACTTAACTATCCTTGAAGAAGGTAATGAGTTAATTAGCAGATTAACTACTGGTGGTACGCTACCAATGATTACATCTTGTTCTCCAGGATGGATCAATTATATCGAAGGTAAATATGATGACTTATTAGGTCACTTATCTTCTTGTAAATCACCTCAACAAATGTTTGGTGCTTTATCAAAATCATACTATGCTGAAACAACTGGTATTGACCCTAAAAATATTTATACTGTTTCAATTATGCCTTGTACTGCTAAGAAATTTGAAGCAGCTAGAGATGAGCATAAAGTAGGCGATGTTCCTGAGGTAGATGCTGTACTTACTACTAGAGAATTAGCTAGAATGATTAAAGGTGCTGGTATTGACTTTGTTGGTCTTGAAGAAGATCAATTTGATAACCCATTTGGTATTGGTTCTGGTGCTGGAGCAATATTTGGAGCTACTGGTGGTGTAATGGAAGCTGCATTAAGAACTGCATACGAAGTAATCAGTGGAAAAGGTCTTCCAAACTTAGACTTCGAAGCTGTTAGAGGTTTAGAAGGTATTAAAGAAGCATCTGTTGATATTGATGGTACTGTTGTTAAAGTAGCAGTTGCTCATGGTCTTGGAAATGCTAAAACAATTCTTGACCAAATACAAGCAGGTACTTGTGAGTATGCATTTATAGAAGTTATGGCTTGCCCTGGCGGATGTATCGGTGGTGGTGGACAACCTATCAAGTCTACTCTTAAGGTTAAAGCTAAGAGAAT
>PPCM01000153.1_pt1 | contig 102410 bp, 78 predicted proteins | sample 1555541 | NCBI WGS metagenome assembly PPCM01 (sample SAMN05284479, study PRJNA326546) | Marine sediment metagenome, whole genome shotgun sequencing project. | isolation source: marine sediment | place: Germany: Wadden Sea | collected 2012-09-05
AGTTAAGTGAAAATTTAAATTCCAGATTGCACGAGTAAATTCAATAATTCCTGAAATTACTTTTGCATACCCTATCCTGTATAATTATGAGGCAGATGATTGCCTGCCTGTGCAGGAAAGAGGTTTAGTATGAAAAACAAAACCAAAGGCAATCAAAAACACTTAACTTTATCACAACGAATAAGCATTGAAAAAGCCTTATTGGCTGGTGAAAGCTTTGCCACTATCGCTAGAACACTTAGTAAAGACCCAGGCACCATATCAAAGGAGATTCGTAAACATTCAAAAATCAAAGCATCAAAAAACACAAACTTTTCACCTATCCCATGCAAGAATAGAAAGGGATGTAGTATCAAGTATTTATGTGATGACCCATGTGATTTGATGTGTACCTATTGTCCCAAAGCAGAGATTAAATGTATTTACATTTGTCCAAATTATGTGCCAAGGACATGTATCAAACTTAGTAAGCCACCCTACGTTTGTAACGGTTGTGGAAAACGAATTAATTGTTTAATGGAAATGCGGATTTATTCAGCCAAGTATGCTGATGATTGCTATCGTGAGAAACTTGTTTCAAGTCGTGAAGGCATCAATCAGACGCCTGAATCCATTATGAGAATGGACAATTTAGTAACACCTCTATTTAGGAAAGGTCAATCTATTGCCCACATATACGCTCATCATGCTAAGGAAATTGGGTGTAGCAGAAGAACTCTTTATAACTATTTAGATCAATCCGTTTTAACAGCTAGAAACTTAGACTTGAGACGACGTGTAAAGTACAAAGAACGCAGAAAATCAACTAGGACTAGCATTAAAGACAGGACTCACAGGATCGGTCGTAATTATGTGGATTTTCAAAAGTTTATCAAGAAACATCCGTCTATGAGTGTTGTTGAGATGGATGTTGTAGAAGGTGTAAAAGGTGGTAGAGTATTCCTTACAATGATGTTTAGAAACTGTTCCTTAATGCTCATCTTTTTACTTGAATCAAAAACACAAGCTGCAGTAGCGCGTGTACTCGAGGACTTAACATTAGAACTTGGGTTAGATGATTTCACTAAAATATTTCCGCTTATTTTAACAGATGGTGGCGTTGAATTTCAGAATCCAGATTTAATAGAAGAAGATGCTTGTGGGAACAAAAGAACAAGACTTTATTATTGCGATCCTTACAGCTCATGGCAAAAAGGCATGATCGAAAAGAATCATGAGTATATTCGACTGGTTCTGCCAAAAGGAACAAGCTTTAATAACTTGAATCAAAAAGATGTAACATTATTACAGAACCATATCAACAGTGAAGCAAGAGACAGCCTTAATGGATGTTCTCCATTTAAACTGTCTCAGCTTCTCTTAAACGAAAACCTTCATCAGATCTTGCATTTAAACGAGATTGCACCTGATGATGTATTCTTAAAACCAGCATTACTTAAACAGTAAACTGGAAATAGCACAGGCAGATTTCACTGTATAGAATTTAGTCTTACACTAAGGCATGTGGAATTTAGTCTCACACACTATTTTCAGATGCCCCTTTGGCATGCAAGAATTCGTGATGATATGAGCCTGTAATGTAAGTATAGAACAAAATAAGATACATGTTAAGTGTTAAAACTAGACCTTAATCCTGCATGAAAAGGTAACTTCGGGGTATCTGGAATTTAGTTTTTCATTTAACGCAAATATCTAGAATGAATATTGTCACCCCTATTTATAGAATATGTAATTAAGTCTTTTATTACTTTTCGTCTCTTTCTACCCTATATAATTCCTCAACAGCAAAATGAAGTTTCGTCACACTAAAATCATGAGTCGTTGGGTACATATAGAAAGTATCATTCTTTTTGGAGAAACTAACACCATCTCCTCTACCAAAGTAGTCATATTCTATATGGATACCAAAGGATTCCAAGACACCTTTTTCTACCTTAAGTCCATCCACTTCCAACTTTAATCCTTCGTAATCATGCCTCAACTTACCACTACCTATGCGGTAAAAACCATCACTGTTATGTAACAAATCCACTTCCACATCTAATTCAATGCTGTAAGTACCTGACAAAATTTCTTCCCTAACTTTAGAACGCTGCCATTCAAACCAATCAGGTATATGAGAAAAGATTGTTTTGTCACCGTTTGAAAGCCTGCCATATTCATCCATATGATAAGTTTCTCCACAACTTCTACACCAAAGCTTTATGCCTTTGCTGGTCATGGTAAATTCAGCTTGGCAGTGTGGGCACATGTACAAAGGTTTATGAAGGTTTTCTGCTCTAAACGGTTCTTTAATCCTAGTCTTCGAGGTCAGTTGATACTTGTAGTCATCATAGACAAAGGCCTCATTAATTCGTCGATTAATTTCCTCAACAGTCAGTTTCTTTCCTTCACCTTTAGCAATAATTTGGGTCATATCTGTGACTGTTCTAACTTTACGTTTCTTTAGATTCCAAAAAGGCTGTCGCAAATGATGACCATGAGATATCAGTGTCACCACAGGGACATCCATCATCTTCACTAACTTGCCAAGGCTCTCAGGCAATTCTGATTGAGTACCTACAAGTGAATACCTGGCTTCTGGGTATATCTGACATATCACTTTATTCTTTTTAAGACTGTGTCGAATCTGTCTGACCGTCATAATTTCTGAGGCAAATTTTCTCTTGGTAAAACAACCTACCAGCCTCATAATTCTTTCCCGACCAATAAAGCCATCGATTGCAACGATATAGTTGGATCTTCTTGGGAATATTGCTCTTGTTGCAACTTTGAAATCAAGAAAACTGTTGTGGTTACAAAGAAGTATATAGGGATGTTCAATCCCTTCCATCTGATGTTTTCTGATGTTAGAATGGACAGCGAAGGTCTCAGGAAAAGACAATAGCCATGTCAAAATCTGCAAACTCCACTTAGGTTTTTCCGGCATTCTTTTTGTATCAAAACCTGGCAAGGCTTTAACTTCCTTGTAACTCTTATAGATGATATCTGTGATTTTCATAAATCCACCTCATATATTAATTAAAGTTAAATGTAAGCATCAATGTATTGATAATCTTATCCACTGAATACACTTCTTCTGTTTCAAAAATTCTTTCTAACATCTCTACATTCTCTACTAAGTGCTCCACATCCTTAGAATACTCATGGCTTATATCCACCATATCTACTTCTGTGAATTCATTATTATCTAACCATCTAATAACCGCCAGTTCTTTAATCATGATTGTGCTAATCATCGCTACTTTTATTTTTGATGACATATCATAATCATAGAAGGATTTCATAAAATATCTGTAGATGAAGTATATAAGAATCTTTTTAAAGTTATCAGCTTCTTTATTGTAATAGTGGTTAAATGTTTTGTGTCCTTCAATATGACGGATTCTATCAGCTTCACTATTCCAAAATGTTCCAAGTACTTTATTCAACCCTAAAGGATCATTCTCATTGATATGCTCTAAATCTCTGTACGTTTTGAAATACTCGTGTACATCTTTGTATTTAGCAACTTCATTTCCTGTATATAAATGTAAATCTTCAACCAGTCCTTTAATATGGTTCTTGTCACTATATTTTCTACTGATTTGCTTTATGGCATCTAGTTCGCCAAAAGATATTTTATCTTGAAGTTCTTCTACAAACCTAAGAACTATGACAGCTCTTATGCCTAAGGGTATATCTACCACTTCTATAATATCTATGATTGTCGCTCTACACTGAAAAAATTCTTCAAGCACAACCTTATCCTCGCCAACAGCCTTCTCGCTTAATTGACTATCTTCACTAAGTTCAACTTCGGTCAGTGAAGTATGCCTAAATATGATCCTTGCAGCCTCAGGACAAGATAATGAGATACCCATTTCTCTTAAATTGTCAAAAGACTCCTCATATCTGGGGTATTGCTTACATGTATAACATAGATACTCTTCACCAATATCCCCGTGAATATCACAAAGATTATTATTATCTAAAAATGGACACCGTTCCCCATCTAATACAAAGATATTGTCTCCATCTTGGTCAACGACCATCTTACTTCTCAACCTATCTCCAAATGCTCCATCCATTTTTTGATAAACTTCATAGGTCTCACTATCGATGACAACATCCCATCCCGAACAACATGTGTCTTCACAAGCTGATCCTATACATTTAAAGTCTTTATAGTAGTTAGGTACTCGTATTTTCATTATATTCTCACACTCACTTATATGAATTTGGCTTAAATCTTTATACTGATTATAACACCAAGTAACCATTCACAAATATTTTTTTGACAAGAAAGTATCATATATCAAATGAAAATATTTCAAACGAACATGCTTAATTCAGAATGTTAGCCTTTCCTTAGCTACAAACAAGATACTTCACATCTCTAGTGGCTTCGCTCATAAACCTCTCCTAGATAAGTGGAACCAATTATCAGAAGTCCCTCAATTACTTGGTAAATCGTTAAACGTTCTCCAATCAATAGGAAGCCAAATATAATGGCAAAAAGAGGTTCAAGATAACTATACGCTACAATTTCAACTGACTCCAGATGGGCATACAAGGAAAAAAACATAGAATAGGCAATCCCCGTATGAACAACACCAAGGATTATCACTAGTATCACACTTAGACTGTTTAACTCAACAATCTTTAAGATTGAGCCATCAGCTACAACAAATGGCAATAATACTAACAAAGCCATACTCACTTGGACTGTCGTTGCTAATCTATTATCCAACCTAACCTTGATACCTCGGTTAATCAACACAATCGTTGCGTACATGATGCCTGATACAGCGCTAAGAATCATGCCTAGATAACCTGCCCCATCTGTCATGTTTTCACCTACAATAAAGACCAAACCAATGAAGGACAATAAAATGACAACCACTTGGGTTTTGCTAATGCTTTCATGAAGGACAACTGGCGCTGCAATCAGAACGTAAACCGGACACATATTATATAAGATGACGGCTGATGCAATACTTGTATGTTTAAAGCCATAAAATAGGGTCAGCCAACCAATACCTAAAAGCAGGCCTGATACAATGTATGGTTTTAGGCGTGACCATTTAAGTAGACGTCTCTTATCTTCTAAACTGTTTACCTTTACGACAAGTAAAAGCACTGGCAATGCAACCAAAGCTCTCAAGAATGCCAAGTTAAGTGCTGATAAAGGGATAAGCCTTGTGAAAACACCTAAACTACCCCAGATGACCATGATTGCTACTAACTTTATTCGATTCATATAAAAACTCCTTAATTTTGATGGCATAAGGATAACCAAAATTAAGGAGCTTGTATTGTATAGAATTGCATTTTCCAAAGATAGTTAAGAGTTAAGTTGGTCTATATAGGCATTAGGTGTGATCCCATGCATCTTCTTAAATTCATGAATGAAATGTGCTTGATCATAAAACTTTAAGCTTGCACAAATATCAAGAACAGATACACCTTCACCTAAAAGTGTTTTGGCTTTGGCCACTCGGTTTTGTAAATGAAAAGCTGCTGGAGTAACAGCATACTTCTTTTTGAACTGTCTAATAATGGAGAACTTGCTGTAACCAAATTCTTTTCTAACTTTTCTAGAGAAATATCCTTGCTCCAATGATTAAGTATATATCGATGGACCTGTGTTATATACGGACTATCTTTTTCTTCAACTTCATCACCAAACTCAAGTAACATCTCTACTAAAATGGTCTTAAGCATCTCAAGATTCTCTTCCTCTAGAAGTGCTTCAATAAACAGCTTAAGCCTCAAGGTTTGTTCACTGCAGAGTTTTTTTGACTGACTGAAACTTACATGTTCCTTATAGAAAGAAGTATCAACATAAAGCATGCTATAGGCCCATTGGTTAATATCTTCTGGCGCACATCTATGTGTGGTAAGAGGTGGTATAATAACACCATCGCCTTGCTTAAAATGAATGGTCTCATCATTAAAAGACAAGTGGGTCTCACCTTCTAGGATAAAGCCCAAAAAAAGTTCATCATGAATATGTGGCTTGAATGCATGTTCTGTATTTCTGCATCGTTTAATCTCCACCCCTTCAATGATTGTCCTTGAGAATTCTAAGGGAGGCTCATGAAATTTTTTAGGCATATAACACCTTTAACCCTTTCTTAGTCCCCAGTTTTATCGAGCACCAAATGTAACAAAATCGGTTCTGGATAGGTGATTCCCTCAACATGGAATAAAGAGCCTCCTATCGTATCATCTTGAATATCAAAAGGTATTGTGATATCTCTATATGCTACATCGTCATCCCTATTTATCAATCCGCTGAGATGGCCACCTTTAATAATATAGTCATTTTTTACATTAATAAACCTTTCAAAATCATTTCTGTTTAATTTAATGACACAGTCCTCCAGCAAAGCATCTCCAACCACGCCCTTAACTGAGCCTGACTTATCTATGGTAATTACAACATTGATTTTTTCTAGTTCACCAAACTTCCTAGTTTCTCCACTTCCACTCCATGTGCCAATAATATCTTGATCAGGTTGCCATCGATCTAGTATTTGACGGTTTATGGTTACACCAACGAAGACCAATACAAGCATACCTATAACGCCGATAAATATATATTTAATATCCAATCCAATAATTTTCTTCATATAACACCTCACAAATCCTTAATTCTTAACTTCTTCATATCACTTTCAGTCTTATCCTTTACACGATCTCTACATACCTTGTAAATACCTAACCACAAGATAATCGGTAGTAATAATACAACAAAAGTAAAATATCCAATAAAATAGTCTGATCCCATCATCCCAAACAGTGTCGCACCAAGTGCATTCAAACTAGGAAGTAATAAACCTAAATATTTATTTTTTTGCAAAGACAAGAAGACTTGAATCCCACTGATCAGTGCAAACAGTAGTATAATCATACCTATGCCACCCATCTTACTTCGCCTCCCTATCATTCCTATAAGAATCTATTAGTAACTTGGCTGTTTCAATATCCATTTTGTCTTCAATAGCAAGTTGCTTGACTAATGTAATAAAGGGTTCTTCATCTTTATGATCGTTAATTTCTATTTTTTGAATTAATCTGTCTAAGCGTAGACGTATAGTAGGGTATGTTACCTCATAATACTTGGCAATATCTTTAAGAGACCCTGATGCCATAATAAACTTCTTAATGAAGTTCAAATCTTCATTATCTAATTCAATTAACCAATGTGGTAATTCTTTCATGATTGCCTCCTGAAAACAAAATAACTTTAATAAATTTATTATCTTCTTTAACATTATTAAAGTCAAATAGCAAATTTATCCAATATTACTAATGTCACAAACAATATCTATTGAGTTTCTCAAAAAAAGAACCATGATTTAACATGATTCCTTCCCCATCTTCTTTCAGTTGTACGTTGATGCCTTGCCATCTTAAATTACACCTCAATGAAACAAAAATCGCATCCATTAAAGACGAGGTTAAGAAAGCTAGGAGTCTCTTTTCACTCTGTAACTCAAGTTATTATAGTCTATAGCAATCTCTTCACTCATCATCCTTGTCTTAGTACTAGGGTTGTCATATTTAGGATAGTCATTAATGGCTACTATACTACTATTGACTTTGAGACCCTTTTTCCAACCTGTTTCTATATGACCTGCTCTTCTTGAATGATAGGATACATTCAGCCCACTATAGATAAGCTTATTACTAAGAATTTCCTTGATAAAGTTATCAAAAGTTCCATGAATAGACTTTCTACCCAGCTCTGTAATCCATATATTGTTCTTGTCATCAGCTATCAATTCTTGATTAGCATATTCACCTTCAGATTGCCACTGATAACCATACATAGAATGAATGGCTACATAACCATCATTGCTACGACCGAATAACCAGCCCTTTTCCTCAACCACTTCATCAAATCGTTCTTTTGGGAAGTAAGCATGGGTAAATTTCAGAATATCCTTGATTACAACTCTAGGTACTTTTGGGGTTTTATAGATCGTAATATTCACATTACGATGTTGTATAGATTGAGGCATAAAGCCATTGCCATGCCAATAGGCATCAGGAGCAGTCATGCCATAGCCACCTGGGTGCGTTGTAAAGACTACACATTGCTTATCTAAAGTTGCTTGCCATATATGGTGTTGATCTCCTCCATAACCTGGTCGATAAGCTTGTGATGTTGATAACATATAATCCGGTGTCCTATAAGTATAGATATGGCTCTCTTCAAAGGAGTTCCTAGACATATCCTTACGCATGGACCAAGCTACCAGATTGGTTAAACCTATATACTTGCCTACTTGAACCAACTTCTTGAACGGTGAAAACTCTTGGAAGAACTTATTATCCCACCAGTTAAATTCATCTAACATTAGTGCCAAGTGGTTAAAGGAATAGGGATGGGCATAACCTCCAAAGCTTAGTAGCTCTAAACCATTAGTTGTATTCAACGCCTCCAGTCCCCATTTTTTTCTTTCACTTAACTTAATACTATTTCGTTGCTTATGAATCCATTCGTCTCTATTCACATCTCTAGCTATTGAGACAATGACTTCAGGAACCCTATACTCACTTAATGCAAAAGCAACTGCACTCATATTGTCTTTATTAGCAAAACGTCCAATACCAAATAGAAGCTTGGCTGTATCGATGGTGGATTCATCAAGTGGATTTAGTTTCTCTTTGGTATAAGTTCTGCCATGGGTTGAGACAAACTGCCCCTTGTAGCTATTACATGCCATATCATAGAGCATGATATCAATAATTCCCTTGGCTTTATTTCTAATATCTACATCTTCACAAAAATCATAGAGATTTAGGAGAGGTAGGAAATCTTCATCATAATAAACATTGCTCAACCATTCATTAAAACCAGTATAGAAACGTAAGTCTAGCCATCTAAGAATCCTTTTCTTTGCTCTAGCTTTTTTCTCCTGGCCCAAATGTTTACTGTTGGTAAACGTTTCCTCAGGAAACCACTCTCCAGCTAGGTATTCAGCAGCACTAAAGATGATATGATGATTCTCAGTCCAATAACACATTGAATCAATCCCAGGTTCATCTGGCCAATACTTAAAATCTAAAATGCACTTCTTGATCTCATCCCTAAGACTTTGGTCCACCAATTCATGATTCTCAAATTGCTTGTAGAGACGCATAAGGCCATTAATGGCAAAATCTGCACAATCTAAACGGCTATTAACATAAACAATAGCCCCTCTAATCCCCTCATAATGAATAGGTAGAATCCCCTCTTCTATGCGAAGTAAATCATAGAAGAAGCCTTTAATTGTATCCACCCCTGGATTACAGCGTACATGTTCCACAAAAAGGCTACGACGCTCTTGATAATTCATATCTATAGTCCTATCACAGTAGTCATCTTCTTGATAGGAAGATGGATACCCTGGTGGAAAATTAGTGAATCCTGGTAATTTAAAATTCTCAACTCCAGAAGTTCTAAAGAACTCTCTTTCAATTGTTTGACTCATATCATTCACCTTGACTTCCTTCTTCGTTATAAATACCGGCTAGTATCAAGGAGGCGACACCATAATTGACATTTCTCCTTTTTTTTACATACTTGTAACCTGGGTAGGGACCGAACTTCAAACGATACGGCATCAAGAACATTGGAATTGTCCACAAACTAATCTCTGTCATATAATAGTTATCCCCATGGATTGCCAAATTATCTACAACAGCCTTTAGAGCCTTCTTAGCTGGTTCTTCATATTTCTGTTCTAAATAACCATGGTTAACGCCATTAAGCCATCCTGCAGCAATGAGACAAGTGGCGCTAGATTCTCGATAATTATCGCCAGGCTTGTTCACAACTGTGTCAAAATAATAATCACTTCGTTGTAACGCCAATAAGCTACTGGACACTTCTCCTAAGATGCGTCTTGTGTCTTGATCGTCTAAATAATTGAGAAACATTGAATAGGCTGCAACCACCCAACCATTACCTCTACCCCAGAAGATATTTCTAGGATAAGGTCGGTTAAGGATTTTCCAATAACTGTGATGGAAAAGTTTGGATACTGGGTCTTGAAGGTATTTGGCATATTGGACAGGTTGGGTTAGGGCAAAGGCTTTAAGGTCTTCATCATCATAATCTTGAGATGCAATCCCACTGAAGACGCCACTCATCATCACTGAGTCAACCCATACACTTCTTGGATAATCCTTGGAGTCATGGGAATGTCCATTGTGGTTGATAAGATCTTCAAAAAGTCTTGGTTCATGTTTCAAATAGTGAATCCCTTTCATCGTCATCTCTTTATACTTTGATTCCCTAGTTTTCTTATATAACTCATTGGTTACAAGGACTGGTGCACAGGTATCTGCTTGATCAACAACATAGCCAACTCTATAATGATGGTCTGCATAAGCTTTATAATAGTCAAAATAACGATAGTCACCTATATGGTCATCTAAGAGGGATAAACTATACATGAGCAGGGCCTCCCCCCAAGACCAATCTGCCTTGGTTGGGTCATTCTCTTTAACATAAGTATCTGCTACTTTGATAATCTTATCTATTATTGTCATAACTTACTCCTCGTACTTTTAGCTCAACAATTTTTGTTCCAAATCTTTGGCTATGAATCTTAACCTTTGAATCCTCTTTTCCCTCACGCTCTTTGCTTCTAACATAAAAGGCAGTCGAACCCCCTACTAAGGATAGAACACTAGGTCCAATAAGTTCAAGATTCCCTTCTACTTCAACTGTGAATGCATCATTAGCATAAGGTAGAGTATTACCATAATCATCGGTTAAGGTAACCACTAATCTTGTGACATCATAGGTCTCTTCTACAATGAGCTGGGTTTGATCAGGAATTACTTCTACTTTAGGTTCTTGGAGTTGACCCTTAGTGATTGTTTTCACCACTTGACCATCTTTTATTCCGACAATCTTATAGACTGTAGACTCACTTCCCCATCCACCAAAGTATTTGGTATAGAGATTTTCTGCATCTAGGAAATTCATCTTATATTTAATAAATAGTATGCCCAATTGAACTTTATCGATTATGGATAAATGACCACCTGTTTGATTTGCCTTAATCAGAAGTTTCTTAATGATGTCCGCATCCTTTGGAGAGAAGTTCTCATTCTCATGAATGCGATTCCCTATGAAATCATTTATGATGATTGGTCTATTAGGTAGGTTCCTATACTTGTCCTTCACCGGATAAAAATCTCCAATAAACTCATCTGATGCATAAAATTTGATAGAATCACAATTGGTTAAACAGTAGATTTCTGTTAAGAAACCACCATCATACTCCCCAATATTAAAATCACTTAAGACCTCTAGCACTGGAGTGTCCTCTTGTTGCATTGCATAACTGGCTGCAGCATACTTGGGAATTCTAAACATATCCATTACACCGTGATAACAGATTTTATCTCCACTTCCAAAATCCTTATGAGTATTATAATCAAACATACACCAACCTATAGCTCCTGAGATTTCATCATTACCATAGGCTGCATCTAGAACCCTCAAGTGACGCTTGGCATGTTCAACTCTTTTAGCCTCTTGATCAAACTTCTTGGTTGGAAACATATGACCATTGAACTCCGTAACCATATAGGGTGCCTTTTCTTTAAAGACCTTCTTAGGTGGTTCAAGCCCGGGATTGGGTCCAGTGTGAGAGAAGTCGTTAAAAGTATAGACATCCTCTAGAAGCTCAGAATTCTTGATACACCTTACCCCACCAGTCGACCTTGTGGAATCTAAATCTTTGGCTAGTTGCTCAGTTGCGGTGTAGAAGCTTGTATCATCTTGTGACTCATTGATCCTAGTTCCCCATATGAAGATAGAAGGTCTATTACGATCTCTTAGAATCATCTCCTCAATAGTCACAAGAGCGACTTCTTTCCACTCATCGCCACCAATATGTTGCCATCCAGGTAACTCATAGAAAACAAGAAGACCTAACTCATCACAAGCATCTAAGAAATGTCTTGATTGAGGATAATGAGATAATCTCACAGTATTAACACCTAGGTCATTCTTTAGAATCAAAGCATCTTGAACCTGTGCACTCTTTGGCATCGCATACCCTACATAAGGGTAGGATTGATGGCGATTAAGGCCAATCATCTTATACTTCTCACCATTGAGATAAAAGCCATTTCTACTAAACTCAAAGTGTCTATAGCCTATGCTTTGATTGACTTCATCTATACATTGACCACTTTGATATAGCCTTACTTTCAAACTATAGAGATGAGGTTTCTCTGGACTCCATAGGGCTACACCTGGGGTATCTATCTTCACATTAAACTGGTTCTTGTCATTAAGGTTTAATGGATAGGATTGATCAATCAGAACCACCTTATTCTCCCTATGTTCAGACTCTTGGTATAAGTCAACTTTTACAGAATCTACAGTACAATTCAGTGTTTTTAAGTCAAAGGATAAGTCTAAGCCTGGTCTATTCAATACATCCTCTGTCTTAATAAATAAGTTCTGAATTGAACATTCATGCCTTACCTCTAGGTTGACTTCTCTATAGATTCCTCCATAAGTTAGATAATCAATTACATGTCCAAAAGGAGGTATATCCTCTCTCTCATTGGAATCTACAACAACATAGAGGGTATTCTCTTGCCCTTGAATCATAGTATCAGTCATATCAAACTCAAAGCCTGTATAGCCACCTTTATGTTGGCCTAACTCTATACCATTCAAGTAGACTTTTGCATAAGCCATAACCCCTTCAAAGCATATAAAGAGACGTTGATCCTCTTCAAGTTCAACTCCTTCAAAAGTCTTTTTGTAAAAAGAAACAAACTGGTAATCCTTCTCATCAAAATTGTTAAATGGAAGTTCAATATTGGTATGAGGTATATCTACTGAAACAAGCTCATTCTCTGGGATTTGACCTTCTAAAAATTCTTCTTTGAAATCTGGATGGTAGGTCCAGTCAAAGTTCATTGGTATCGTTCTATTCATTGTGTTTCATAACCTCCTTCTCATTGTAAAGACGCATAATCCACAAACCTACTAGTGATAATAAACCTGCAAATAAGACAGCTATTCGGATCCCCATATCATCCCCCACTTCTTTGCCAAGTACCAAGAAAGATGTTAATAGGATTGAAGCAATTGTTGTCCCAATTTTTCTAAAAAATCCACTGACCGCCATATACATACCACTCATATCCTCCCCTGTCTCGTTAAGCATATATTCAGCATTGTCATTGGCTATGACCACTGGTAGAATTCCAAACCCAGCCTGACTAAATGGTGCTACAATGATAATAATTCCTAAGTAAAGCCAAGGAGACGGATTTGGTGACATAATCGATATCACCAAGAAGGTGATCACATAGGTTGCAAAAGAAAACATCAAAACTATTTTACGCCCTTTTAACTTTGTCATCTTATTAATCAATGGATACATCAGCAAAGTAATCACACCAACAACGATGGTTATGATACCTGTCATCCCTTCCTCCATCACTGCTAGAATAGTAATGAAAAATATCAATCCACTCTCAAAAACAACTGTAGCTGATGTGTATAGGGTATTAGCAAGAACGAACCTTCTATAATTAGGGTATCTCATTACTTTTACAATTGAGCCTATGACACTGGTTTTAAGCTTAACTGTATCTGATCCTTCAAACTTTCTCTCATCAAGAAACAAGCCAGGAATGATTAAGAATATTGCTCCTACAAATGAAGCTACCCCAAAAGTAATCAATATACTGTTTAACTTACTAATCCCAAAAGTCTCTTGTAGCGGTCCCCATAAGGCTGATACTAAAGAAACAAGAACGAAGCCTACAAACCAAGAGGCACTGGCAATTGTTCCAAGATCAATACGCTCACTGCTTGATTTAGTTATTTTACCAAGCAAGGCTTCGTGGTTGATACTATATACAGTTAAAAAGAAGGTACAGAGTATAATCCAGATGGCGATCCATACCACATTGATTGCTGATATATCTCTCACAGGTACCAGAAATACCATAAAATAGGAGATACCAAAAGGTAATGCCGAATATTTCAGCATAGTTGTTCTAACGCCTTTCTTCGGATTAAACCTATCGGATATGTGAGCTATGATTGGATCACTTATAGCATCAAACAAAGACTTTAACACTAACAATCCCCCCATGATTGTTAATCCAAAGATCACAGGTTCTTGTTGTATAAAATATGGAAAACCTGCACCAGAATCATGAATAAAGAACCATACTAAGAACAACATATGATTCACTGTAACAACCCCCATTCCCAATGATCCAAAGGAATAGAAAATTTTTTCTTTTAGACTTAACTTACCCATAAGCATTTCTCCTTATTTGGAAACCATTTTTTAATTTTCGGTTTCCTATGGGTAAAGTTTATCACAAATAGTCCACATATACAAGATTTGTGCACTTTAAAAATACAAAAAGCGAAGATATCACCTGAATATCCTCGCTTAAACATCATTATTAATTCTAACCATTGTCAGATTGATTCAATCTCATAACCTTTAAAAATCATATCTATCGACGCTCTTAACCTCTTCCTTTGTTGCTCTTCATCAAGCGTAACTATTTCATTATATATGCCTAGTAATATAAGTCTAAGAATCTCAAAGTCCAGTTCTTGTAGATATTTGTCTTCTATAGCCTGTTCAACAAGAACTCTCGTCCCTTCCCAATCAGCATGCATACGATTCCTGATTATGTCGTATGCACTTGGATAATGGTGTTTCAAATCATCTACATACTCATAGTTAATAGAGAAGCTTGGAAATACACAGAGATACTCCTTCAACTTATCCATATCACTAAGATCTTTTCTATTGAAGATCTTGCGTTCTTCTTCTTTGATGCTATCAAAAACTGCCATAATGGCTAATTCTATGACTTTCTCTTTATCGCCATATAGCTTATAGATGGTCTTCTTACTCATCTTATTCCTCGTGGCTAATTCAATAAGGGTGAATTTAACACTTTTCTCGTTGAATAATTCTATGGCACTGTATAAAAAAGCTTCCATATTGCTCCTCATTTCATTCAATATACATGTTTACTATGAATATTATACCACTAGGAGTTATATTCTATCAATCTAGACTGAAAGGGCTTTTAAACCTCAACTGTCTCAATATTAACTGTTCCCTCATCAGTACTGGGTGGTAGAGGTAACAGATTTCTCTGCTCTATAACTTGTCAAACTATTCTACTATTCTTTGTAATGATTTGTTAAGCAGGCTAACACTCTCTACATGGGAGGAGACTTGGTCGCAGACAGTTGATACACCTGAGACTACCGACTAAAACGGCTTTATAATGACACTGTAAGATGATACAAAATATCATTGAAAACTAGTTTGTTAGAGTAAGTTAATGTTTTTTTAAACTCTATCTTTAAAACTACCTGATAAATCAAAAAGAATCGTCTGATTAATCATCACTTGCAGAAAAGTGATGATTAATCAGACGATTCTCCTATATGGTAGTTTATTATCACAATACAGTAATTTTGAAAGTGTTCTGTCAATTACTTTAACCATAACTTATAATTATTTATGATTTGCACATTATTAGTACGCTTCCGTACTTGGATGTAAACCTAATTTTCTGCATTCAAATTGATATCTACCTGCTTCAATACTTCTGATATTGCCATCTGCCAATATGACTTCAGTTACTGTAGGCGTTTCAATGTCATAATGAACGTTATCATCTTTTATCTCCCAAGCAACAAGGATTTTACCTTTTTTTGAGGTATAACCTCCTGATACTTTACCCAATCTCACATCCACAACTGGATGTATACGTATCTTGTCATAGCCAGGTTCAATTGGAGTAATCCCCAAAATATTTTCATAATAAAATTTTCCTACACTACCAAATGCATAATGATTGAATGAAACCATGTTATCATCTGATAGCTTAATTTCATTAACTTTGCCGTCTTCCATAAGTGCATCCCAACGTTCCCAAGTTGTTGTTGCTCCTCTAAGAATTTGATACATCCATCCTGAGCATCTCTCTTGAAGCAGTAAATCATAAGCTAATTTGGGTTCTCCTCCCTCTACTAAAATTGGGAGAATATGCTCTGTCGCAAAAAAACCTGTTTGCATACCATTTTCTCTGACATGACGTACTAAGTTATTAAAAACTTTGTTCCACAGATCACCTTTTTCAATTACAAATTTTAGTGCCATAATATAGGCACCTTGATAATCATCAGGCATAAACCCATCTTCTTTTACAAAAGCAGTGATATAAGCAACTTGAACTTTATCAAAGTAATCCCTGTATCTTTTTTCGTCCTCCTCATATCCTAAGTGAGCTGCTGCCCAAGCTAAAATCCTAAGATCATTAACGATAAAGGCATTACTAACTGGATGATTATGCTGAGCCATCCATGCTACATCTTTCCCAATCATAAGCCAATCGCCTAGATTAGCACCTAACCACAGGTAACTATCACCAATATTTCTAATTTCACATTCAACGAAAATCTTCATACTCTCATACTGTTCCCTAATATACCGATCTGTACCATATTGCCAGTAAAGTAACTCAGGTATGATAGTATTACAATTGCCCCATCCCAGCATATTGAGAAATCCTATTCCCGCTGAACCCAAAGCCGGTATATATGGCGCTACATATCCCTCAGTGTTATCTCGTTGACTATAACGAATATCTTTCAAGAATTTATTCCAAAATAACTCAGTATCGAAATTATATGCTCCTGTTCGTGCAAAAACATGTCCATCACCAGTATAGCCCATTCGTTCATCCCTTTGAGGACAATCCGTTGGTACTTCTACATAATTTGATTTTTGTCCCCATATCTGATTACTGAACAATTGGTTAACTAAATTATTCTCGCAAGCAAAATGTCCAGTGCGTTCCATATCATTATAAATAGCATAGGCTTTAATTAAACCAGGAATATATTCTACACCTGAAAGTTCCACATAACGGAATCCCATATACGTGAACTTTGGTCGATATTTTTCAGGAGTTGTTCCTTTGTGATACTCTAATTCTGCTTGAGCTTTCCTAAGATTGGTTGTATATAAAGAGCCATCCGAATTTAGAATTTCTCCATGTCGTAGTCTTATAACCTCACCATCCATGTATTTAGAATCAATCTCTAAGATTCCTGCAAAATTTTGACCAAAGTCTAAAATCGTCACATTTTCTATCTTTTTCACTGTTTTCAAAATCATCTCTTCTTGAACCTTTGCATAGCTAATTGTTTCTTCGAAGTTTTCCGGCAATAAACCATCATATTTCACCGGTTCAATTACTTCATAAGAAACATCTACACTTGAGCCATCAGAATAATAGCATTCACCATCATACAAGCCTGCATACTCATACGGACTTTTTAGTGCTTTGACATTTTTATCGTCTGATCGATAGCTTTCCCTGCTACCATCCAACATTTCAATGGTTAACTCCCATGAGGTTGCAGGTTGTGTTCCATAAATTTGTGTTGTGTTATCACAGGTAAATCTACCACAGTACCATCCTTGACTGAGATAAACTCTTAATTCATTTTTATCTTCTAACATCGAAGTGACATCATATGTCTGATAATTCAAATGTAAGGGATAATAAGTATATCCTGGTGCAAACATCATGTCACCAACTTTCTCACCATTGATTGTTGCTTCATATACACCTAAGGCTGTAATAGTTAAGAATGCTCGTTTAAGATATTTGGCTTCTATTGATTGTGAAAAAACTTCAACTTTCCCTTCCACAAAAGGACGATTCACAGTAATAAAATGTTTTTTTAAATCCATTTTTTTCTCCTTATTCTATTCAATATTCAAATTTTTTCATTAAGCCATTTTGCACTAAGTTCTAAACTTTTTATAGCTGATTGATCAATCCAATTCTTATGACTCTCTAATATAATTGCTTCTACATCAACCGATATTGCTTGATTAATCAGTTGGTCAAGATTCATGTTACCAGTTCCTAACTCCATGCTGTCCATTTTTATAATAGGCGTGGTCGTTGGACCATTCTTACGAAATCCTCTATCATTGATATGCCACATTTTCATTCGTTTATTCAATCTCTTCATCCACCAAAGAGCATCTGCACCTGCTTCAGCAAACCAATAACTATCGAATTCAAAATTAATAAATTCTGGATTAGTTTCCTCAATTAGTAGATCATAAGCTGTTTTTTCCTGGTTTACTTTTCTAAGTTCACAGTTGTGGTTATGATACAACAAATATATACCTTCTTTTGATAATAATTCACCTACATGATTAAGGCGCTGTGCCAGTTGACGAACTTGTGCCTCATTCCCATAATCAAAACGATACATTCCAGTAACGACTACAGTATTCGTATCAAAAGATTTTACCTCTTTTGCGATATTCTTTGTTTCTGCTTCCAAGCTTCCAAGATCACAATGTAAACTAGTGACACTAAGGCCAGATGCCTTAATAAGACGATGCCAATCCAACTTAGCACCTTTTCCCACAGGCATACCTGCTACCTTGGTTAAAATCTTAATGATTAATCCTGTTGGCTGCATCATAAACCGACATAATTCAATACTATCATAACCAGCATTTTTTATTGCTGTCAAAGTATTTTTAGCCTCAACTTCATTATTAAGTACTGTGCCAAGCATAAACTGTTGAATCCCTTTTGCTACCATAATTTCTCCTTAAAGTACTTTATTCTTCCTTATCTTCTGTCTTCTTTATCCTTTGTAATACTCTATTAATCTGTTTAATACTTTCTTCATCTGCATCCGCCTGTTTTAACAGACTTAATAAAGTCATGGGATTCATCATACGTATAAGGGCCGGATTATCTTTTACTACTTCAGCCACATCTCCTCGACTTTCTACATTTTTAGCCATCATTGTTTCCAAGATACTTCCAGCTTCAGAATTTTTACGAATTTCTCCCAATGTATCAGCAATAGAATAACAGGTAGGATCTTCCTTTTCCACATCAAACCAATTAAGAACAGATCTTGTACTCTTCAAGCTATACGTTTCATTAGCTTCATGCACTAATCGTATTTCTATCTGGTCAACACAATCTTTTCCTTTTACCTCAATTATGTGCTTCCCTACAATTGGAACGTTAAAACTAAAAACTGTTTTACCTTCTTTCTCTTCAAAGAATTGTCCGTCAACCCATAGAGCTACTTTACGGAGATTAGAATAGACTTTGATTTCAGTGTTTTTTTCTATCCTCTCTTTGTATCTACTCCCACATAAATGAACAAAATATTCTTCTTTATTCCACGCTGCCTTGTAAAGATAAAAGGCATCCTTTTTGATTTTTCTATCAAACGTTACAAGCCCTTTTTGGTTTTCTCCATGCTTACCACCTTCATCTCTGCCATCAGCTGCAAAATCAAAGAGATTCCAGACATGTGTTGTCCACAACCAAGGTCTTGCTTCTATCATCTTAAGCATGTGCTCATGGTATAAGGCTTGATATGTCTCTGAATAATCACCTTTTTCAGGATTTGAAGTTTGATATTGAGGATTCGCATCTGCTCCATATTCAGAAAAACCAATACAGCGCTCTGGATATTTTTTATGATACTCATCAAAAAATTCATCATTCTGATGTAGCTCACCTAAATACCATCCAAAATACAAGTTATAACTGTTGATATCCGGAATCTCTAATAGAGAGTTCTCAATTTCCAACATAAAAACATTGGCCAATGTAGTTGGTCTTGTAGAATCTAACTTATGACATAAATCATTCAACTGACGATGATTATCAAGTAAGTCTTCATCCACCGCACTGGCTGCTGTTATTTCATTGGAAAGCCCCCACACTATGATAGATGGATGATTATAGTTTTGAATTACTAGTTCTTTCATTTGAGAAATGCTATTGGCTCTTCCGTCCTTCATATGCATGGTAATATACGGTATTTCAGCCCATACTATTATGCCCGCCTCATCACATAAATCATAAAACTCCTGTGAATGCTGATAATGTGCAAGCCTAATGGTAGTCGCACCAATCTCCTGTATGATTTTCATATCCATCTTTTGACAATTCATATCTAGGGCATTCCCCAAATCTTTATAATCTTGATGACGTGATACACCTCTAAGAGGATAAGATTTTCCATTTAGAATAAATCCTTCTTGTGGACTTATTTCAAAATGACGACATCCAAATTTAGTTGTAACTTGATCACCACTTTTTAGTGAAGCTGTTGCTCGGTATAAATATGGATCTATCACTCCATTCCATAGCCGTACCTTCGCCAAAAATAATTCTGCTTTTGCATAACCATCTATTACTGATGCCATAACATTATGTTCACCAATTTCAAATAACACTTCACTTGTCGGACCTTTCACCCATGCTTCTAATGTTACTATTGCAGATTGCTGACCTAGATCTACTATCGGCGTCACCTTGATTCCTGTTGTGCCACAATATTCAAGTTCAAAGTGACTTTCAGGTACAACGATAAGGTTCACCGAACGGTACAATCCTCCATAAAAAGTAAAATCTGCCTTTTGAGGATAAACCGTGTTGTTATCTTCATTGTTTAGAGATACTATCAGTTGATTTTCATCCTCTAAGAGTTCTTTTGTTATTTCAACACGAAAAGTTGAATAGCCACCTTCATGATGAGCTATCTTTTTATCATTTATATAGACATCTGCTATCATAGCAGCACCAAGAAACTCAATATATACTTTGTCAGTTGAGTTTACATTCGGCTTATTAAAATTTTTAATGTACCAACAAGTTCCTCTATAATAATCATTACCTCCATCCTGACCGTCAACGGCATTCCAAGTATGTGGTAAAGTAATAACTTCACTGCCCAATCTTCTCGCTTTGGGTTCTTCCTTAGTAAATGTCCACTCATTATTAAATGGTATTATATTTCTCATAACTTATCCTTTCATAACTTTGATTCTATTTTGCAAAAGACACCTGCACATCCATGCAAGTGCCCCTTGTCATATTTTATAATTCAGCCATATCCATAGTTGCTTTATATTCAGTTTTTTTCTGTTCAATACGCTTCTGGACTTCAACCATCTCACTCTTACTCAAACCACAGAATCTCATAGCGATTAGAGTACATATCCACCCCACAATCGGTAACCCAAACATAATGGCCATTGTTAAGACAAATATTTCTGATGTTACTTGATCTCCTGGTTGTGGCATCGTCGTTGTATAGCCGATAAGCGCCACTGAACCCGCTGCAATAGCGGCACTTGTTGATGATACCAATTTATCAATGAAGCTATATGTACCCGTAACAACTGCCGGAACATACCGACCACTTCTGTCCAACTCAAAATCGATAATGTCAGATATAAAAGCTGTATTAGCTGTTGTCACACACATTTTGGTTCCATTCAGTAGGAGTGTCAAAATAACATATATGACCGTCACGACACCCATCGTAGCGATTTTTTTTGGATCAATTAGAACAAAGAATACCAGCATAACTACGGCCATAATTATACCGGCTTTCGTCCAATATATAATAGCTTCTTTGTTACCATGTTTGCCTGCAAATCGTGCACCGAAAAACGCAAAGAGTATCGAAGGCAACATACCAACTACACTTAAAATTGTTGCTAAACCCATATTACCAATAATAATTCCTGACAACATTGTAACAATAATTGCTTGTGCAGCGGTTTGTTGAGCTATTTTATCAGAGGCTGCTGAAACAATGTAGGTTTGTAATGGGCGATTATGCTTTATTACGTCGATCATGTCTCGTAGTTTAAGTGGCTGTTTTTCTTTATTTAAATTCCGGAAGTTTTCTGGTTTATCAAATGGCGTCACTCCAATACAAACGAGTAATAATCCTAAAGCTGCTACTGAAAGAGTTACTTTACTTGCCATTGAAAGAAATTCTAAATTATAAGTACCACCATACATAGGAAGAAGTACCACATTTAAAACAATTGCTAAAATCATAGGGATCATATAGTTAAACGCAGTTGACCATACACCTATCAATGGACGTTGTTTCGGGTCATTGGTTAAAAGTGGTGGTATTGTCTGAGCTGTCATATTAACCATTGTATAGCCGATAACGTAAACCATATAAATCAAAATAAAAGTTACAATACCTAACCCTTTACCTGGAACCCATACAAACATTGCCAGAAGTGCTAATACTTCAATTATAAACCCACTAATTAAAAGTATTCGAATTTTTCCGAATTTAGTGTTGATTTTATCATATAAGAATGCAAGTAATGGGTCTGTGAATCCATCGAAAATTCTTGTTCCTGTTAAGATGATTCCAACAACTGCTGTTGAAATTCCAAAACCGATACTAGCACTATAACTAGCCAGTCCTATCAATGAATATACACTCATTCCTATAAATGCATTACATGCATATAGAATTATTTGCCATAATTTCGCTTTATGGTAGTCAATGCCGTCAATTTCACTTTGTGATTGTTTCTTATTCATCATCATCTATCCTCCAATTTAAGTTATCTTGCTATTCTTTAATACCTTTTCTGTTAGTATCTTTTGATTTATATTTTATTTACCCAACTACCAAGATATGACATACTAGCTTTAGGATGTCTTTTTTGCGTTGCTCGTTCGACTTCAATGAGACCAAATCTCATTGCATAACCCTTCTGCCACTCAAAATTATCCATAAGACTCCAATAATAGTATCCTTTAATTGGTATACCATCTTGAAGACAATTCATAACACCTGTTAGTGCTGTCTCAATAAATGCAATACGCCGATCATCATCTGCTGTAGCTATACCATTCTCTGTAACAAACAAATCTCCTTTAAAGTCCTTCGATACTCTACGGATGATCTTCTCTAACGCCTCTGGATAGAACTCATAATTCATCTGAGTCATTTCGGCATCATCAGGATATGGAAGTGGTCCCTCTGCACCAAAGAGCGAACGTGTATAATTCTGCACTCCAAGAAAATCGTCTTCTTCAATATATGGAAGGTAATGATCGAATTCATCCTGCCATTCTTTTTTAACGTATGCTTCTCCTCCGTCTTCAACTACTTGCATATCGTGTAGGCTTAACGTAATGCCCACTTGAATATGTGGAGCAATCTCTTTTATACTTTTTCTTGCAGCCTCATGGGCTTTCATAATAATCAGATCACCTTCTTCAGATCTCATAGATGTAAAATTATGAACTTGCTCCACTCCAAATATCTCTTTATTCTCTTCTTTGACTGCCTTTTGATTTGCCATCATCTTTTCAAGGTTTAATCCCATCTGAATAGTACCATTAGTTTGATCTGTTGTGGAATTATCTTGGGCTTTTACCATTTGAGCTTTCATCTGACGTCTATATCGTTCACCAATTGCCGCAATTTGAAGTCCTATATTAGCTTCATTGATTGTGCAAACATAATTGAGGTCAACACCAAGTTTCCCAATAACATATTTAGAATACTTAGCAAAATCATTAATAATACTAGTAGCCTCCCAACCACCTTTACTTATAATCCAGATCGGACTTGAAAAATGATGAAGCGTTACCATCGGCTCAATTCCATGTTTCCTGCAGGTACGTATTACATCTCTGTAGTGTTCGATTTCACTTTCATCAAACACCCCTTCTTCAGGTTCAATTCTTGCCCACTCAATAGAAAAACGGTATGTGTTTAAACCTACAGTAGCCATTAATTTAATATCCTCTTTAAACCGATTATAATGATCAACAGCCTCAAGGGATGGCTCTATATAACTAGTATGCTCCATATGTTCCAATGCCCAACAATCACTATTCATATTATTACCTTCTACTTGATGAGCTGCAGTAGCTGCACCAACTAGAAATCCATGTTCAAATCTTTTCATAAAATCCTCCTAAGTAATTACTAATGCTAGTATAACTTGTAGTTCTTATATATGAGTTCTTATATTAATGATTATGTTCACAAAATCATTAATTTTATAAACTTTCACAACAAAGATACCTGCCTCCAACAATAAGTTTATATTATATAAGCCCTAACAAAAAAAATTGACCTTATATAAAGTCAATTCCTTTTTTTCCATTATGCTTATATTTTCCTTGAATTACGATTCCTATAGTCAAGAGGCGATATCCCTTGCTCTTTCCGAAAACAAGTATAGAAATAACTTCTATTACTAAATGATAAATCATTACTAATCTCGATAATACTCATATTAGTACCTAATAAAAGAATTTTTGCCTCGTCAATTTTTTTTTGACGCACATATGCATTTATTGTCATATCCATTTCCTTCTTGAACTTATGAGAAAGATAATATGGTGTATAACCAACTAAATCCGCTAATATTTTGATGCTAATATCGTCCTTCACATGAATCGATATAAAATCACAAACATTCCTAATCTGTGTTGACAGACCTGACTGCAGTCTAACTAGCTTAACTTTTCCAACAAAATCTTCTAACATCCTAGCAGCTAAAATATTAGATTCTGCAATATTCTTACACATTTCAATCAATAAGGCATAATGATCATTCATTGAATATGCCACTGACGGCGAGAGGCCTCCTTCTATACTTGCTCTTGAACAAAGTGTTAATAATACAAGGGTATTATTCTTAGCCGCACGCATAGGATCGCCATATTCTGCTTTCACACCGTTACTAAGACTCATAGAACCTACCAATGCCTTTTTATAATCAGAATTACCTTCTCGAATCATTTTCATCAATTGCTGCTCTTTAAACCATATACCACGATGTTCTTCTGAAATTAAGTGCGCTTCATTTTTGTCTGCTGATAGACCACTAGATAAAAAATTGACCATATCGACTGAAATTTTTTCTCCAGTTACACTGTAATGAAACATGACTGCATGTTGCATTAATATGTTTGTAGGAATAATTGGTACTTCTTTAATTTTTTTAAAAATTTCAGACCTTAGTTGAATACCGATGTCATAACTATCCAGTTTCTTCTTAATAACCATCTGAGTATTTTTTCCTGTAAATACTGGACCAAGAACATGGATTCTGAATAAAGCATTATTATCATATTCATAAGCTACTAGCCACAACAAACCAAAATCTGTTCCCAATAACAATGGCTTTGCATTTAGACTTTGCCCATATTTTTTAAGTTTATCGGCAAAGCCTAAAGTAACTATCGTATCTGTACTTAAATCGCTATCTAGGCTATCCGTATTCAATAGTTCAACTTTTTCATTGTATGTCCATAAATTGAGGTTGTAATGGCAACTTATCAATTCACAAAAAAAAGAAATTCGTTCATCAGTATTCATCAATTACCCCTACTTTCATTCAAACATGAATTATCGTAACATTTCCTGATCTTCATCTAATCAAAAAGGATTTCACCTAAATATAGTATATCTTGTTTCTCTTTCAATGTAAAAAAGTAAATTAACACTAGGTTGATTTTAATGCAATAGATTCCCCTCTGCTGTCTCAAAATATACTTCAACTATCCAATACTCACCCTTGACAGAAAATCCAGTAAAGTTTGCCTTTTTTCATATCATATTTGACTTACCTTTCATAGATAATCTGATCCATTGGTAGGTGATAACTTTACTGTCGTTCCTTTTGTTATACCCTTTTCATTAAATGCATCTACTCTCACATAGTAAGTTCTACCTTCAACCAAAGCACCAATTCTTTGGCTTTTTCCAAACACCATGTAACTATGATATAACTTATCAGGTTGATGCCCCCATAAAATGTTATAGCCCATGGCATCATCATCATTAATTTCTATATGCATATCCAGCTCATTAGTTCTTACGGCAGAATATTTAGGAATTTTTGGTTTTTCACCCACCCCACTTCCAAAAATACGGACCCCTGAAACACAGGGATTTTGATCATAAGGCACTTCAATTATAGTCAGTCTCACATATCTTAAATGTTTGCATTCCTCATATACAAGAAAATCATGGGATAATTCCGTATTCACCTCTGATTTATCTTCAATAATGGTGTATTCTTTCCCATCAAGTGACCCTTCTAGAAGCCATCTAGTTTTAAGCTCTGCACTTTCTATATATCGAGCTTGTGTTGTTCCTCGTATTTCACCAGGGACAGGTATATTAATACGATCATCAGCAAAATTCACTTGTATCGCATTTATATCATATACATCTCCTAAATCAATCTGAACCCATTCACTTTGATTTATTGATGCTGCTCTCCACCATGTCCTTATATCTTCATTCAATACTTGATCAGCTTCATGTCCAACCTCATAAGAAGATGCGATCGCTTTTTTCCCATAACTTAATAAGAACCATTTTGGCTCTGCCCAAGGATCCATTTTGAATGTATCCACTGCCTGTGGCCAATCTCCATATCTTTGATTGCAGAATAGTTCTCCATCATCGTCAAAGCCAGCTGGCCACATACCAACTCGTCTTTCAAACTGATGATTCTTACTGATACGGATGGTTCCAGTATGCCATAAATTACCATGATAATCCCACTCAGTAGACCCATGACCTGCTCCAGGTGCAAATCCACCTGGTTTATATGAATATGGGTTGTTTTCTGCAAGTTCAAATGGTCCAAGTGGATTTTCTGATATATAAACACCATCACCATAAGTGTTGTATTCTGTACCCGGACAAGCATATTGCAGATAGTATTTTCCTTGATACTTGTTCATCCATGGACCTTCAATAAATGGCTTTTTAGAAAGCATTCCCTTAATCAGAGGTACATACTCAGGTGGTAGATTTCCTTCCATCATTCCTCGTTGTTCTAAAAAATACTGAAAACTGTTTTCAATTTCTTTATCAGATTTTGGAAACTCACTATTATCTACTCCCATCCTTTCATATCCAACGGACAAAGGATGTCCCTCAATTAAAGCCTTCTTTTCTCCAATCGGTTGCATGGTTTTTGGTTCGAGTTCAACCCCCCAAATAGGGGCAACATTGGAACAACCCCAGTAAAAATACACCTTGCCGTTATCATCTTCAAATTGATGTGGATCCCAGAAATCAAAGGTACCAGGTATTTCTTCATAAGGACCTCTCACTACATCCTTCGTTCGATAAAAATTACAAATCTCTCCGCGTTTTGAAGCACAAAAATAAACATACTCATCAATTACACGAACATCAGGTGCATAATCATACAGGGGAAGATAATCTGGCAATTTGTGATTATTCCAAGTCACAAGATCCTCTGACACCCATACACCTAGTGTCATTGATGCAAATATATAGTATTTACCCTTGAATCGAATTAATGATGGATCAGCCGCTTCACGTGCAATTTCGATCCCATCTCTTCTCTGATCTAAATTGAACTGATATCGATAATTAATATTGATTGGATTGCAATAATATTTCATTTCATAGTCCCTTTCACTTCATACTGAGTTTTATTGTTTGTTATCTTCTAAATTTTTTCTATATCATATGAGACAACCATTACTTAAGTATACGTGAAAAGCAATTAATATATGTTTTATTTTTAACTTTTGTGTTTAATTATTCGTTATATTAGACATTTACTTTTATTTAAATTAACATAACGGTTCTGACTGATTCTATAGGTACTCTAAACGTTAATAACACCTCTACATTAGCAAGCTTATTTCATACAAAACCCATCATAAAGAAGCCCTTATATTCCACATTAACTTACATCAAATCTAATCTACTTAAATCTAAATATAAAAAATAGAGATTAGCAAGCTAATCTCTATATAATTTGTCTGTACCCGTCTCCACCTATCAAATCGGCAACAGGCTCAAACCCTTTTATAGACTATGTTTCAGCAACAGGCATGTCTCCACATGAGACGAGTATTTTTTGAGACATAACGCCATTTCACCTTAAATGCCAAAACGCCAGACAGCGTCTGACGTTTTAAAATTGGTTCTAACTTCTTGTCAAGCAAGGGACTAATCAAAAGCTTTACGTAAGAAAAGTCAAACGATTAGGTAGCTTGCCTCTGACCAGAGTCAGAGAAAGCGCAACACTAATAATCATGACCACATTAAACTATAAACAAGTTCTATAAAGTAAAATTTATGATCAGCTCATGGTCAATCATTTTCTCAAAATTATGGCTCTTACCTTCCTTACACTAACAATAAATTTACTTTGATTAGAAATTTTCTCACCTGTAGCACACCACATAGCAAAGTGTTCACAGTTATTTACAAATACATTATATCGTCCGAAGTTCTTTCCTAACATACTGTATGCACGTTCAACAACTTCATCTCTCGAAAACTTGTAATTCACCTTCGACACAACTTCTTTTGTACCGTCTTTTTCAAAAGCCTCCATAGAATCATACACGATTGCACGACAGTTTGCTTGTCTTATGCTAGGAATAATATAATGAAGCACCATACGATCTTCTACTTCGATTCCAAAATGAGTATATGAAAAGAGCTTATTAACTAACATATCCAATATGCCATGGTGCTCTGTTCGTCTTGTACTCTTAAACGATTTCATAAAACCTAATCTTGTCCTCTTAACACTTATTACATCACCATACATGTTGCAGCCTCCAAACATCCAATTAAAATTAATACACTCACTATTTTTACATCATGTCTAATAAATACTAGCTTCCTCACACTCGATCTCAACAGATTGTTCCCTAACCCCTAACTAACGACCTTCTTAATCTCAATTCCAAGTAAGAGCATATCCTGCTTATTCTTTTTTGATGCAACAGCCCTATGGATAACCTTTTTTGTTCCCGAAGCCATGAAGAAGCTAAATCCATCCTTTAGAGTCATTGGCTTTTTTCTCAACTTTGCCAACAGCAATTGAATTTTATATTTCATCGAATACGACTTTAACAGTTTATTAGCACATCCCTCATCAAGCGGATGGTTGAATGTCTCTATTTCACCACCTTGCACAGCCACATAAAGTGTGTCCTGATGATGGCTGTGAATCTTAGTAGATTGGCCCGGCGCTAATCTCGCCATATAGACTCGAATATTAGGATCATCATAAAGTTCATGATGATTCGGTTCTTCCTTAACAGGTACAATCACTATTTCTTCTTTCATAACACACCTTCCTTTTTCAACCATCCAAAACTGTCTGTAAGCATTTCCTTTAACGTACACGTCTTATAATCCAGTTGCTCCGAAGCTTTAGAATCGTCACATACAATATGTCCTGTTAGCCGCTTATATCTTGGATATGTCAGCAGCGGTGGCTTTTTATCAAAAAATGATTTAATACCTTGTAACACCATGGCAATCCATAACAAAAAGGGTGGAATACTTCTTTTAGGTGCTTTTTTGCCGATTATTTCACAGATTTCTATAATCATTTCTTTGAAGGAAACCTCTACACCACCCAGTAAATAATTCTCTCCCGTTCTACCCACTTCAGCAGCTTTTATATGAGCCTTAACCACATCATGAACATGAGCGAAAGTGCCATTTCCTTCTGTAGCTCCCTGTACATTGCCTGCATTTGCTGACACAATCAACGTCGCCCACCCTGCTTTATCATAAGGACCAATGATATTACACGGATTTACTATTACAGCATTCAACCCTGCTAATATGGCCTTTTTCACCTCCATTTCTCCCAAGTACTTTGTTTTATTATAATTCATATGACATGACAAAGCGTTGGATACTGTTTGCTCGTTAACTCTAGAATGATGATAGCCATAAGCTGATATAGATGATGTAAACACCAACTTTCCAACTTGTTTTTCAACAGCTATCCGACAGACATTTTGTGTTCCGATTACATTTATCTGGTGTTGTATCTTGTCTTTCTTATGCCACATGGATGTCATCCCTGCCACATGAAATACCGTTACTGACTCTCCTTCAGGCATCGCCCTCCTTAAGGACCCTTTATCGAGAATATCCCCTCTGAGACAGGTAATCTGTTCCTGATTTAAGTATGTCAGCGGGTCATCTGGCATCACTAACACAATTACCTCCCACTGCTCTTTAATCAACTCCTGAATTAAATTGCTTCCTAAAAATCCGCTGCCACCTGTTACAAATGCTTTTTTCATATAAAATCCTTTCTCATAACTGTTTGTTTAGTAGAAAAATAACATAAAAAAAAGACCTGGTAATTATCCTATGATAACTACTAAGCCTTTTTTTGTGATTTTAATCTACTTAAAGAAACTGGTGTAATCCCTAGATAAGAAGCAATATAATTCTGCTGAACCCGTTTAGAAATCTCTGGATACGTTCCAATAAATGTTTCATATCGTACCTCTGCTCGGTCCATCAACAAACTTCGTTCTCTTTCTTCTTTTTCTAATAATAATTCTATAATATAGTTTTTCTCTAATATTTCCCAGCAAATATGGGCTTGGGACAACTGTTTATATTCTTCCACCCTAATATAGTAAATTTCACTATCCGTCAACGCTTGAATATAATACCACACCTTCTGATTGCATAAGACCGGTGTATAAGGAGCAATAAACTGACCTTCACTTCTAAAAGCCAATGTCTTCTCCATTCCTTCTTCCGAAACACAGAAGACTCTAAAGACACCTTTAGTAATATAAGCAAACTTCTCCGCCTCATCTTCCATTCGTATAAAATAGGCATTCTTATTGATAGTTTGAAATTGCATCATACACGCTAAGCGCTCTAATTGAGATTTAGGAATATCTGCATATTCTGTCATCCTGCTTAAAAATTGTTCAAATTCCTGATCCATATATTCAGTCCTTTTTGAGAATTTATTTGACACTATGATTTTATATTATCTAACAATGTACTTGATTAGCCAACAATATGGCTTAACGTTTATATTATACCACATCTGCAATTTTCACAATAATCCTCATATTCCTAAATACTGCCAAAAAATACTAACTATACTAAAAAAACAATGTCTCCTTAGCAATGTTTCGTTGCTGCTTCTTTTACATATCCACATTCACCATGCTCAAAACCGTCTCCACATGTGTTGAGACTAGGTCGCAGATGATTGATTAGCTATTCAGCCATTCAGCTATGTCAATAACCTGTATTCCTTCGTACTGATATTCTTCATGTCTTGTCCTTGCAACTAACACCTTCGGATAAGCATCTTTTATTTTTAATAAGGAATCAACTTCTCTTGCAAATGTTTTTTCTCCTGAAATATCATCAGAAACTTGGATATAGATTTTTTCATTTTGCTTAACCGCAACGAAATCAATTTCCTTTTTATATAAGACACCTACATATACCTCATAGCCTCTCCTCATTAATTCAAGAGCAACAATGTTTTCCATTACTCTTCCATAATCAAGATTCCTTGTTCCTAGCTTCGCATATCTAAAAGCATGGTCACTAAGGTAGTACTTCTCATTAGTTGCTAGATATTTCTTGCCACGTATGTCATATCTTCTCACTTTATAAAATGCAAAAGCATTGCACAAATAGTCAAGATATGAACCAACTGTTTTATGGTTTATTTTGTCATGATTTTTAGTAAGTGTTTCCGCAATTTTCCTTATCGATGTCAGGTTTGAAATGTTATCCATCATGAATTCAGCAATTTTGTCCATTAAAAGAACATTTCTAATCTTATATTTCTGTCTAATGTCTCGCAAAATCAGTGTATCGAATATATCGGCAAGATATTTATACTTTTCTTCATGTTCCTTGTAAAGATAAGATCCAGACATCCCGCCTTCTTTCATATATTGCTCAAATGCTGATTGAATATCTGATATTCTGTGATACTGTAAGAACTCCGAAAAAGAAAATGGATATACCTCTATTTCATACGTACGGCCTGTAAACAAAGTTGCTAAGTCGCTACTTAGCAAGAATGCATTGGATCCGGTAACATATATATCATATTTACCTGTCGAATATAAACTATTTATTGTCAGCTCAAACTGTTCGCACATTTGTACCTCATCAATAAATATGAAGTTATCTTTCCCAACTATATACCTTTCCTCAATGTAATCATTCAAAGCATGATACTCTTTAAGCGCTTCAAATTTCAAACTGGTGAGATCAATTGATATTATATTATGGTCAGATTCATTTGACTTAATCCATTCAATATACTCTTCAAGCAACTTTGACTTGCCTGCACGCCTTACACCAGTAATGACTTTTATATCTGGTGTCCCTTTTATACTTATTAACCTACTTAAATATGATTCTCTCTCAATCAACTTCATTGCTTCACCCCTTAAAACCATTATATCATTCTATTTCCCAAAATCAACTTTTTTCTTTTTTCGGGAAACAGACCTTTGATGTAATCTGAGTGAATATGTAGGTCTGATTAGCATTAGTAGTCAAGAGAACGTATTCCAAACAAAAAAGGCAGATTACTCTGCCTCAAAACTTGAAATGCTATTTATTTCTAACTTATAATGATTTGTTAAGCACACAGACCGTCTCAACATGTGTCGTATGAGGGAACATATCAACAGGCTGAACTTGGTCTAATATAAAACCATGTTGTGTTAGGAAATGAATATCTCTTGCTAAAGTAGATGGATCACAGGAGACATACACAATCTTCTTTGGTTTAATCTTAACGATTGTCTCTAGCAACTTCTCATCACAACCTTTACGTGGTGGATCTACTACCACTACGTCTGCTTTTAGAGCATGTTCCTTATATAGGTCCGGTACAACCACTTCAGCTTTACCTACGTAAAAGTCAATATTTTTTATTTTATTCAATTTGGCATTAGCATCAGCATTGATAATCGCTTCTTCTATTAACTCAACGCCAATTACCTTCTTGGCCTTCTGAGCTAAGAAAAGAGAAATACTACCAATACCACAATATAGGTCAAGTACAGTCTCTTCGCCTGTTAAGTCAGCATACTCTAAAGCTTTTGCATAGAGCTTCTCAGTTTGTACTGGATTGACCTGGTAGAAGGACTGAGGTGATACTCTGAACTTCACATCACCGATTGTATCTTCAATAGCGTCATCACCATAGATATGTAACATCTTCTTACCTAAGATGACATTGGTCTGTTGTTTATTGATATTTACATCAATTCCTGAAATGTATCCACAATCTGTTAGACTTTTAACCAAACTTTCCACAGAATTAAGTCGACGTCCGTTAATAACTATTGTGACATGCATAAGTCCTGTTGAATAAGCATGTCTTGTAATCAAGTGTCTAACCATTCCCTTGTGTTGTTGTTCATTATAAGCTGGAATGTTATGTGTTGTCATCCAATCAAGTAAGATGGCTCTGACTTCTTCATTACGTCGATCTTGAATAAAGCAAGTTTCTGTCTCAACAACTCTATGACTACGATTGGCATAATAACCAATCTTAATCTCACCATTCACATCTCTAACAGGGAATTGAACTTTATTTCTGTAATGCCATGGTTCATCCATACCAATGGTTGCAGGTACTTCGATGCCTTCAACTTTACCTATACGTTTGATGAGTTGGTCCACTTTGTTACGTTTAAATTCAAGTTGACCTTCATAGTTAAGATGCTGAATACTACATCCACCACACTGCCTTGCAATTGGACATTTAGCTTTTGTTCTATCTGGGGACGGACGCAACACTTCGATCAACTTTCCAACACCAAAGTTCTTGCCTACTTTGATAACTGTCGCATTGATCTCTTCTTGAGGCAAAGCCCCATCTACAAATAGGGTATAGCCATCTACTTTACCAATACCTTGCCCTTCGGTTCCTATGTCGTTGATTGTGAGTGTTACTTGATCATTCTTTTTAACTGGTGCTACTTTTTTGCTCATAAATTCCTCGATTCTATTATAGGTGATACTCATTATTACAATTTATATAGCCGCAGAAAAAACAAAAATCGCCAAAAGGAAATACTTGCTAACTCATTAACAATATTAATCATTCTTCATTATTCTTTACTCTTGCTGCATATGAATCTTTTTCTGTGGCCAAATTCTGTATATTACTAGACTCTCTGAGAGAGTGACAAAATTTCTATACTCAACATCTTCTAACCCTTGAAGCCAGCGACGCAGTCGGTGAACTATCTCTTTGAATCTGTCATTATCCAAGGTTCTATTTGTAAGATGATATGCCCTAAGCTAGGACTACACGGATGTAGTCCCGTCTGACTTTTGAAACAGGACGTTTCAATTGAAGATCGTGGGTGTATCGCTTTCAAATGGGTTCTTTAATGTCAGATGAAAAGACCTATAGTTTGCCATCAAGGAGCCACCCTTACCAGCGGCTTCGCCTGATATTCGTCTCAAACAACCTCTGATACCCAACCCAATCATCCTGAGGATCTGTACCATCAAGCAGTGTTGAGAAGGTCTTGATTTTGGCATCAATGTTATCAATATAGTGTAGTGCCATAGCTTCAATAAGCTCAGGCTTCTTAGGTGAACCATAAGCCAGTTCTCCGTGATGTGACAGGATCATATGTTTTAGAAGGTTAGCAAGGACTGGCGGAAAACCTGGAATTTTGTTAATCTTTGTTGTTAACCACTCTATACCAATCATGATATGGCCAATCAACTGACCTTCATCTGTGTAATCAATAATTGGAAAATCCGACAATTCTTTGAGTTTACCCATATCGTGGAACATGGTTCCAGCGTAGAGTAAGCTTCGGTTCATCACAGGGTATTGGTCAGCAATAAACTTAGCTAATCTTAGCATGCCAAGTGTATGTTCTAATATACCGCCGTAAAAGGCATGATGAACTGACTTAGCCGCTGAGTGGGCTTTAAAAGCTTTTGCAAATTCTTTATCCTCTACAAAAAACTGAGTGGCAAGTTGATTTAACCACTTATCATCCATCTCATCGATGAATCCAATGAATTCATTGTACATATCATTTATATCAAACTCCGTTGAAGGCACATAATCTACTGGATCATACTCACCTTCTTGAGCAACTCTTAAACGTCGTATATTGTATTGCATACTTCCTTGAAAGCTTACCACTGAGGCATCTACCTTAATGTAGTCACCTTTCTTAAAGTCATGGATGCCATCATTAAGATCCCAAATTTTCGCATCTCCTGTACCTGTTTTATCTTGAAGTCTTACTGAATAGTAAGTTTTACCTGCTCTTGTTTTAAGCACTTGTCGGTCAGCACATAGATAAATATCTACAATCTGATCCCCTTCGCTTACATCTGCCAAATAGCGCATATTGGCTCTCCTTTCGGTTCTAACATAGCTGTATTATAGCCTATTTAAAGTGATTATTAAAGAAAAAAGCATTATATAACACGGAAAGCACGGAAGAACGCGGAAAAATAACCATTCCGTGTTTTCCGTGGTATAGTTATTTATTAAAAACGGGCCACCATAGGCAGCCCGTCATTCACTATCTTCTCTTATACTTCTTAAGTCCAAATCCGAATCCAACTAACAAAGTACCAAAGCCGACAAACACATCGGTTGGTAAACCTGCTGTTGCTGGCAATTCAAGAATTCCTTCTGGAATCTCTTCAAATATATCAATTTCAAATTCTTCTTCTTCACCATCTGGTGTTGTGATGATGACAACAAAGTGATCTTCACCGTCAAAACCTTCTCCCGGTTTATAGATGATTGTGCCATCTTCTTCAATCTCAACTGTCCCTTTAGTTGGAGGGTCTTTTACTTCAACTTCTTCAACTGGCTTGGTTGGTTTAAAGACAACTTCCTCTGGAACCTCAGGTTTCTCACCTTCTTCTGGCTCCTCAGGTTCTTCCTTTTCAAAAGGAGGTTCTGGCTCAGGTTCAACTTCTGGTTCTGGCTCAGGTTCTGGCTCAACCTCTGGCTCAGGTTCTGGTTCAGGACTAGGTGCAACGTAATGATTTCTATTTGTGAAAGAAGCTGTTACTGTATCATCTACAAGTATGACACCTGTCGCACCTGACTGACTCATTGAATAACCATCTGATGCATAATTATCTTCTACAACAGTGTAGTCTATATCCTTAGGGATACCAATGATTTTTATGCTTTCACCATGTGACAGGCTAACTGTTCCACCACTCGTTATTGTTCCGTTATCAACGCCACTACCAATATATGAGAAGGTATCATTATTCCCATCAAAAGTCACGGTAAATCTAAAATCTTTTTCAACATCGCCTCGATTACCTGTTACAGTCTTCTTAATGATTAGATTACCAACAGTACCCTCCGGATAATTTGTAAGTTCTATTTCATTGGCATTGGCACCACTTTTGCCATCAACACTCGTGACATAATTAGCACCATCCTTAACAACTGAAACGTCATATGAGTCATTAGGAATGATATAACCTACTGGTGCATCTGTCTCTTTTAGGATATATGTTCCTTCAGGTATTATTTTTAGATAGGCAATGCCATCACTATTTGTTGTAGCTTTTCTAATGACTGTTGTGCCATCTGAAGCAAATAATGTAAATTCAACACCCTCTAAGTCGTCACCATTTTCATCACTTTTCATGATTTTCACCCAACCACTTCGAGTAAATGATGTATTATAATTCAACTCTGATATTGTGTAGGAGCCACTAGAACTGTTGCCTGAATCATCAAAGGAGAATAACTTAACACTGTTGGTAACGGCACCTGGGTTACCTGTGATATCTGTGATATATGTGAATTTATAACTTTTGCTTGTATCAGGAAGCTCAAGTTTTAAAACTCTCGTTGCATTGTTATAAGAAATTATATCAAGTTCACTTAAGTCAATAGGTGCCCCATCTGTAAGACTACCATCACTTGCTAGAACTAATTCCATTAAAGTCATATTACCTGTGATGACAATTTGACCATTTGAGTTTGTTCTAAGATCAAGACCAATTGGCAATGTATCTTCTATGTATGCACCTTCATTTAGAAGTTTGTATGGATTATAAACGACTTCCCATGTGATGTACGCATCCGCATCTGCATCAGAAAGATCAGAAGTTTTATCAATTACATTACTCACTACTTTAACATCTTCATAATCACCTACATCAACGCTTATACTACTATTGCTTAGCTCAGCATTGTTTCTCGGTGTTGTCTCTTTATTGCTATTAAAATAGCTTTCTAAGGTGCTTGTACTCGGACCTGCTTTGACAACAATCATATATGGTTTGGTCATATCCTTAAACTCAAAAGACATCTGACCACCATTGCCTGGTGTTGGCGCTTGTGGCGTCCCACTTCCAGCAACAAGTACAGTGCTTGTGTCGATAACACGTGCTTGTGCATCTAATATGTTATCAGAACCACCTTTAAGGCTTCCCTCAAATAAAAGAAAATCATTCCCATCAATCGGCATAAACGACCAACCTTCTGGTAATTCATCACTAACGCTTATATTACCAAGGGTATCCCCGTCAATTGTTGTTATATCATTCACAATATCTGTTAACCCATTTGCATTAATATGGATTCGGAAGTAGGCAAAGTCCTCATCATAGTTATAACCATTATAGGCACTTGCTCCATTAGCATTCAGACTCGCCAAGTCGGTAATATCAGCTTCAAAAAGAAGTGCTTTATCTCTGTCAATCATGTCTTTTCGTAACATATTACTCTCAACAGACTTATTTCTATTAACACTTCGGACTTTAACATCACCTGCAAATAAAGTCACATTGTTACGAATTGTTGTTGTTTCATTAGAAGCATATATGTCTGGATTTGTAATTATAGTATTAAAAGTCATACTATGGGCTGTTGTTGGATCTAATCCCGATCCATCAACACTTGTCAGAACCAGAACTTCACCTATGTCTTTGCCATCTTTGCTTAAAGTATGTTTTGTCACCTTAAGACCAGCACTATTACTAATTGTAGCGTCAACTACTTTTTGGTTATATCTTGGAACTAAATCCTTAATATTTGCGACACTTATATCTGCAATACCATCATCAGCGTTATTGCCAATTGTATATGTGTCATCAGGGTCGAATGTCGTACCATAAATAAGCAAGTCCATAACACGTAAGTTGCCACCATATGTTAAATCTCTAGTGTCAATATTGACTGTCCATGACTGCTGATGAGTGGATGTATTATATGCTCCAGCACTTTTAGATATTGGGTTAAAACCGATAGCAACACCTTTGTTATTACTGGATATAGAACTTCCCAAACCATCCCATGTAATTGTAGCTGTGTTGTTAAATGTTGTTGTACCGCTTGGTTCGTCCGTACTATCCACTTTAGCGACAACTTTAATGCGTATCAGACTATTAATGTTGCCAATACTATAGGCACCCCCATCGGGTTCAACTGCAAAGTTAACGCCTCCAGCTTGCCAATCTGCACCATCATATGTCTCATAAGTCGCCGAAACCCAAGAAAGTCCCGCTGGTAGTACATCTGTTATTACTACATTATTAAGAGTCATCCCGTTCTGATTCGCTTCGATAATCCATTCTATTTGTCGATTGCTTGGATCATAAGTATCATTATCACCCTGGCTACCTGCTACAACTGAGCCATTTTTTTCTATCCATTCAGGTGTATAAGTAACTGTTTCAGTTGAACGAGTTACCTCATCTGTATCATTAATAATGACAGTGTTGCTAATTATTTGCTCTCCAGAGGCGAATAGTTTACCATCTGGTATCACTGTCTCAAAAAAAACATATCTTGTTCCATTTGTGGCCGCTGGGAACTCATATATTAGTTCATCATCCACATTATAGGTATAGTCACCACCAGCTATGACAGCTGCATCATTATAGACATTTGTTGTCCCTACCCGAAGTGTTCCAACTTCAAAGCTCCCAACATTGGTCAAATCATCAAAAAACTCATATCCAGTTAAGGAAGCATCATCATTATTATCGTCGTATTCTGATCTGACTTCAACTTGCCAGCGAACATTATTGCCTATAATCTGCCCTGTCTTATCCGCTGTGATGTTTATAACTCTCTCTGGTACCGTTACAGTGTATGTCTTATCCAAAATAATAAAGTCATAATCACCGGCTATGGCACCTGCACCTGATTTATCATAGGACATTGTGATATCAAATGAAACAAACACTTCAGATACACCTATATCATCTACTAATGCCGAAAAAGTCACAAGTGCGTTACCGCCAACAAAAGATAACTCTCCAACCTTCTCACCACCAAAGTTTAAGTCAATTGGATTGGTAAAATCTGTTTCCATATCCAAGTTATTCGGCATCGCAAATGAGGCTATATCACCTTCAGTTACAATTTCAGCTGGTACTGGGTCATCACCATTAACAGGTACCTCAAATCGAAAAGAGAAAGTAATATCTTTATCTGGATCAAGATTATCCGATTCGTCTAATACAACATTATCTTGTTTCACATTAATCACAACATTCTCTAGAATGTTAGTGACATCTCCAGCCGCCACAGAATCGTACAAACTCATCCGAGTTGGTTGAATCACCACTGCCGCGATCAAAAGGACCACCAAAACTATCTTAATTCTCTTCATATATTAACCTTCCATTTCTAGAATCCAAATTCAAACTAATTATATTCACATCAGTATAACATCTTATAGGTCTATAGTCCTGAACATACTATTAACAATGTCATTACTAATATAGAATTACAACTATTTTATTCAAATATTAGATTATTTTACTATCTCATTATAAGCCGACTTAAGTATACAGGATTAATTTGATGATTTCGTGAGTCCAAAGCCCTATTTTCAATATTTGAACATCTAATTGTTTAGGACAGGCTAATAAGGTTTCAGGACAATAAAAAAGAACCTTCAATTTGTAAAGGTTCTTTACTTACAACTATATCTCTTTACCAATTTCTTCACTAATTGCAGCTAACTCTTCATCATCAAAGGCTTGGGTTGGCCAATTGAATTTGAGACCATCATTCTCAAATCTAGGAATCAGGTGCATATGAAAGTGCATTACAGTCTGACCAGCTACAGGACCATTGTTCTGTAGAATATTAAGGCCCTCACAACCTGTAACTTTCTTAATGGCTTTTGCAACAACTGTTGCTAGACCAAACAGTTTGCCTGCAGTCTCTGCATCCATATCATATATATCATCAAAATGTTCCTTAGGTAAGATCAGTGTATGACCTTTCCCTGATGGAAATTTATCTAAAATGACTCTAAAATCTTGACTCTCAAAAACAGTAGCAGAATCAAACTCTCCTGAGGCTATTTTACAAAACAAACAATCTTTCATATAATGCTCCTTTCAGTCTTTTGGACTGTCTAATCTCTGTTAAAATGCAAATAATTGATCCAATTTATACAGCAAAGTGAAGTTCCCTTTTGCCTTAATTTCTCCTGTCATAAAAGCTCTTTGAACCGTTAATTTACTTTCTGTGATTTTCTTAAGCACATCATAGTTAGAAGATATAACTACATCCGCATCCATCTTTTTACCTTGTTTGGCTTTTAGGGACGCACCGTTAAAATCTAACAAAAAGTTTTCATTGGATGCATCGTTCACAACCCAAGATATTTTGCAATCACCAAAGGATTTATCTGGCTTGTATTTGTATTCAAACAACTCAGGAATGGTCTTATTCTGTACACTGGTCTTGGTTGACATTCTTTCTTTAAAAAGGCTAGCAATATCTTCGATGTCTTTTTGTTGTTGTTCAATAAATTCATCATAATTGGAAATGAAGGACATTTGATTATCGTATGTTTCTTCCTTCTTAACTGGGTTCATCACTTGATTCATGTACATTTGCTCGCCTTTATCAACTTCACTTGAAACTGGTACTTTAATCATAACTTTATTCTCGTGAATACTTGTTGGCATAGCAATTCTTTGTTGGTTAATGAAACGATAGAAGTCTTCTGCCTTCTTATCAATAGCAAAGAGAAGATCCTTATTGGTCTCAATATCCGCAGAGCTGTTAATGCTTGCACATAAGTTAACACCCTCGATACCACCAAGAATTTCCCAGGATTTAATCATATGGTTTAGTGCATCTCGCTCAAAGCCTTGTCGACTCACTACCACACCAAATAAGTAAGTACCTTCAAATATATCAAACTGATTGCCCATATAGGCTTGATCAAGAAATGTTTGCATCAAACCTCCAATACCATACCATTCAACTGTAGAGGCTAAAATTACACCATCAGATTCAGACAGCTCTTCAAAAAACTCATTCATGTTATAACTGTTCTTATATAAATCAATACGCTTTATTGTCACATTTAGTTCAGTAAGGACGTTGCTAATTCTTTCAACAACTACATAAGTAGGGTCATTAGCCAATTGACTTCCACCATATACCAAAACCACCTTATGTTTGCCGGATATTTTATTCTTACGCCTTTTAGGTAGGGGCATATCCTTGGTATTGTATACTGGCACCACCTTAGGCACTGGGCCAATAACATCTACTGGGTCCTCTAGTGGTTCATAGACATCCTCAAGATTTACAAATCCACTTGAAGGTAAGTCAAGATCATCTGCTTGTCTACATGATTTGATAGCATCTTCTGTTAAAACTACTTTACTGAAGTTTCCATCATTTGGATGGGGCATTGCAATCAAATCATAATAACGTTCATTGATTTTGATTGGGACTAATGCTCCGTATTCAGCGCCTTTTTCCTGTGCCATATTATGTATAGCCGAGAATGCTAAGTCACCCAGTACAATAATCACCTTAGGATCAATCACCTCAATCTCAGAGACCAAGTAAGGGTAAAACATTTTAATTTCTTCAGCAGTCACATCACGGTTGACTATTCTACCTGATTTTTCACTTATTTTATAAGGTCTATACTTAACTGTGTAGGTTGTGTAAACTTCTTCTCTTTTATAATCGAGTTTTCCTAGAAATGAATCATAAGCCCGACCTGCAGAACCTTCAAAATAGATCCCTGTCATCTCCTCTTTTGCAGAGGGGTAAGATGTGATTACCATGATAGGGCTTTTGCTATCACCATCACCTGGAACCAAGTTATATATTTCTTGGGTTTTCTCTGTTATAAAGGCAGAGCATTCTCTTAGTAAATCTTTCAGTGCCGCTTCTCTCATCATAACTCCTTAATCAAGACTAGATCTTTTATTAGGCTTTAACATAAGTGGTGTTATAGCCAACCCACTTACGAAACCACCTATATGGGCTAATATATCAACGTTTGGCATCATAACTGAATAGACAATACCCAGCACAAATAGAAGCCATAAAACATAAGTTGTTACACCGTCAATAGGTTTCCTTCTCTTAATTGATACAAATAACAAACTACCCATTAAGCCATAAACTGCACCACTAGCACCTGCGGACACTGGAAAAACACCAATGAATGCGGCACCAAACAAACTTGTTAATGAGCCGAAGATACCCGATAGTATATATACGATTGTTAACTTCACAGGATTTAAAAATTTCTCTAACCGGTAGCCAAAGATATACAAACTAAACATGTTATAGAATAGATGTAAAAATCCTATATGAAGAAACATGGCTGTAAACATACGATAATACTCACCATAATTAACGACCAACTGATACTGCATAGCTCCAGCTTTCAAAAGAGTATCGCCGCTGGTTGAATCACCAAACCACTCAAGCAGTAGCCATGTAACAATATTAAGGGCCATTAAAACAAACGTCGTTATTGGTGCACTCTCTCTTGCCTTCAGGTCATAGTAGCTGATGGACTCGTTTCTGAATATTTTCTTTAAGTCCTTCTCTATTCTAAGGATATTCTTTAACTGTTTCTTAGGAATGACCAAGGATGGCTCAGTCTTATCTATAAGCCAAATGACATCAATGAAATCTTCACTTAAGTCTGGTGTGAAATTAATTGTGTCATATATATGATCCAATTGATCCGTTATAATAATGTTCAGTAAAATAATCTTATCTGCATCATTCTTAGCGAACTGCTCCATGGTCAATTGTTTGTACTCTAAATAACGTTCTAGATCTAATTCATATCCATCTTCTAGGGATATAATGTTGATCAAATATAAGTGGCTATGTTCAAAGGTACCATACATAGATACCGCTTGGCTATCTGTTGGAATCTGGTCAAAATTTCTATTTATAAAATACTGATTTAATTGTTGGAAAATTGGGTCTGACATAGGCATACCTCTCAACTTCTGTAATGCTCTCTTTACAATTTTAATCTATATTATTCTAAAGAGCAAGTAAAAGGAAGGGGTTTCCCAAGATAAAAAAGGACATAAAAAAGAGCACTGCGTGTTACACGTGCACTCTCTTTTATAGGATGTTGTTAATTATTTATAGGATAGTAATAGTATACGGCATCAAAGCCTTTGTGGGAAGGGGTTTCAGCGATTTTCACCATACTTAACGGTCTTGTAATATAAGTCATTTTTAGCGTTAAATTAATTTGATGGTCAAAGGAATATATTTTTCCTACTTAGGCCATTTCATAGGATTGTGAGCGGTCTCAAAAAAAATCAACTTTACTAAAACATTTTCGTAACATTTTATGGCCAAAACAAGTAAAAGCCGGCGAAAGTGATTTCGCCGGCTTAATTTAACAACATTTACTTCTTAACATAGCCTAAACTACTAATAAAACGATCAAATGCAGCGATGCCTTCTTCTGTCTGCTTAAAGACACCGGCACACTCAAGAACTTCAGCAAATCTAATAGCAATGGCTTCTTGTAAGACTTCAAGAGCCTCTTGTTGTGTAAGTGAAGTACCTGTATTTTCTATGATAGCTTTTAGCCAAGGTATATGATGAGGAAGTTTTTCTTCGATAACTGCCAAATCACTTTTACCCGTCAGTACTGCTCCTAAGCTTGTCATATCTGCATCAAGTCTAGCTGGTAGTACAGCAAGACCCATCACCTCAATAAGTCCAATATTTTCCTTTTTAATGTGGTGCAAATGTGTATGCGGATGGAAGATACCATCTGGATGTTCATCATTTCGCCTATTGTTTCTTAGAGCTAAGTCAATCTCATACTCACCCTCATCGTTCATTCTGGCTATTGGTGTTACTGTATTATGAGGTACTTCCTCACCTTCAAGTCTTGAGTAAGCATAGACGCCTACAGATTCATCACTGTATGGCTTCCATGACTCATATACTTCATAAGCCACCTTTACTAAGGATTCCTTATTCTTTGAAGATAGTCGAATCACTGATAATGGCCACTCAATCATTTTCACATTAACATCTTTATGGTCAGGGTGTTTATAAGTCTTTAGTACTTTGGCATCAACCATAGCAAATCGATGGTGACCACCTTGGAAGTGGTCATGGCTTAATATAGAACCACCAACAATTGGTAAATCAGCATTAGATCCAATAAAATAGTGAGGCATTGCTTCAACAAAATCTGTCAAACGAATAAATGTCTCCCTACAAATTTTCATTGGTTCATGAGCGGCTTTAAAAATAATGGCGTGCTCATTGTAGTAGACATATGGAGAGTATTGTAAGTACCATGGCTCTTTATGTAGCGTTAATGGCAACACCCTATGGTTAGCTCTTGCTGGGTGGTTAATTCGGCCTTCATAACCAACATTTTCAATACAAAGAAAACACTTAGGATAGTTGGATTGTGGCATCAATTTTGCCTTTTCAATATCCTTAGGGTCTTTCTCAGGCTTGGATAAGTTTATGGTGATTTCAAGCTTTCCGTAGTCAGTTTGTGATTGCCAGTACTTATTTTTAGCAATTCTATCGGTTCTTATATAGTTAGACATCTGGCTTAAGTGGTAATAGTAGTCTGTTGCTGCTTCAGCCCCTTCAGTCTCTTTTATACCTTCATACAACCTATTCAGCTCTGATTGACGAGGCATCAGTTGAGCCATAATTTTGGCATCAAGTATGTCTCTTTGGGTCATGCTATCTTCAATTAAACCCTTCTTCACTGCCATATCTATCATGTCATTTAGTAACCTTGTTGGCGTCTCTTCCAGCTCGTACATAACACCTTCAGAGGCAGGTTCAGCAACATCAAGTAAGGTCAAAAGTTGGTTTCTTACTTGTGGTATATCTAGATCTTCTATCATCTTATGTTGGAGTCCAAATAGTAATAATTCTTCAATTCTTTTTGCTAACATCTTCTATCCCTTTCTACTTGTCATCGTATCCTTTTGGATTTTGGGAATGCCACATCCAAGCTGTCTCAATGATTTGCTCAACTGAGTTATACTTTGGCGCCCATCCTAACGCTTCTGTTGCACCTTCTGCTGAGGCAATAAGGGTTGCCGGATCTCCAGCTCTTCTTGGTGCTACTTCAGCTGGTATTGGATGACCAGTCACTTTTCTAGCTATGTCAATAATTTCTTTAACTGAGAATCCTGTACCATTACCTAAATTGAAGACTTTACTGTCACCACCCTTTTGTAGTCGCTTAAGGGCTAAAACATGAGCATCTGATAAGTCTGTCACATGGATATAATCTCTAACACATGTGCCATCTTTCGTTGGGTAATCGTCACCAAACATCATGATTTTCTCACGTTGATTATTAGCTACTTGAAGCACTAGTGGAATTAAGTGTGATTCTGGGCTGTGGTCTTCACCAATATGGCCATTGATATGGGCACCGGCTGCATTAAAATATCTAAGAGCCGTAAATTTAATACCATGGGCACCGTCCACCCACTTCAGCATTTTCTCAACTGCTAACTTAGTTTCTCCATAAGGGTTGGTTGGTAAAGTACGATCATTTTCTTTGATAGGCACTTGTTCAGGCTCACCGTAAGTTGCTGCAGTTGATGAGAAAACAATATACTTCACATCATATTCTACTAACTTCTTAAGAAGACATAAGGTACCGTACACATTATTATCATAGTATTTGAGAGGATCAGTAACACTCTCTCCCACCAATGAATCTGCTGCAAAATCAATCACTGCTTCGATCTTATTCTCTGTAAAAACTTTATCTAAATCTTCAGCCGATCTAAGATCACCAACATATAAGGGTACACTTTCTGGCACCGCACCTCTATGCCCTTTATATAAGTTGTCAAAAACAACGACATCTTGACCTGCCTCAACTAATGCTGCCACAGTATGTGATCCGATATAGCCAGCACCACCGCACACTAATATTGCCATAATTATCTCCTCCTATAAACGCCCAGCACCTGTGCCTACATTTGCCACGTAGAACTCAGGGACTAAACCAGTTCTTTTCTCATAATTTTTACCAACAATTTCAATGAATTCGTCTACTGATTCCTCTTTAACAAGCGCTACTGTACAGCCACCAAAACCTGCACCTGTCATTCTAGCGCCTATTGTACCATCGATTTTTCTAGCTTCTTCAACCATTGTGTCAAGCTCAACACCTGTTACTTCATAAAGGTCACGAAGGGAATCATGGGACTGGTTCATTAACTGTCCAAATGTTGTTACATCATTTGCTTCTAGAGCTGCTTTTGCATTCTTGGTTCTAACATTTTCATAAACGGCATGCTCAACTCTGTCCCTAGCAATTTTATTGGTAATTAAGTATCTATGTGCTTCAAATACAGGACCGTCCATCTCACAAAGGCTATTTATGTCCAATTTACTTTGCAACTCAGCAAGAGCAGTATCACACTCACTACGACGCTCATTGTATTTAGAGTCTGCTAAACCACGACGCTTTTTAGTGTTAGCAATCACGATTTTTACACCTTCCAGAACAAATGGTACATATGTGTAATCTAGGGTGTTACAATCCAACATAATTGCGTGATCCTTTTTACCCATACCTACAGCAAACTGGTCCATAATACCACAATTAACACCTACAAAATTATTCTCAGCACTTTGGCTCATTTTTACGATGTCTACCATATCAACGCCACAGTCATTTAAGTCATTCACAATAACACCTGTTAAAACTTCAAGTGATGCAGATGAAGATAAACCTGAACCATTTGGAATGTTACCGTAGAAAAGCACGTCAAAGCCTTTTACCACTTTTCCAAGTTGAAGGAATTCACTAATGACACCTTTTGGGTAGTTGGTCCAATCGTCCTCTTCTTTATAGACAATCTCACTTAGGTCAACTTCAACCCTTTGATCAAAATTCAAAGTGGCAAAATTTACTTTCTGATCATCTCTAACTCTTACAGCTGCATAAGTACCAAAATCTAATGCACAAGGAAACACAAACCCACCATTGTAATCAATGTGCTCTCCTATTAGATTGACACGCCCAGGTGCAAAAAATTCAATAATCTCTCCACCCGCTCCATAGTACTTAATAAATTCGTCTCTCATGTTCTTTTCCATTGTCTTCTCCTTAATTTAACTTTCTCTAATAATCAACTTAGTCTCTAGATATATTTTCTGATTTTCTGTATTGTCATCTGTCATCATTTTGTATATACGCTTGGCTGCTAACTCTCCGAGCTTAGTCATTTGTTGGTCCACTGTTGATAGCTTAGGTTGTGTAATCTGAGAAATTATGGTGTTGTCAAAACCTATAATTCTTAACTCTGTCCCCACATCTATGCCAAGATTCTTTGCGGCATTTAGGGCACCTACCGCCATCCAATCATTACAAGCCAGTATGGCCGATGGTTTATTCTCACTACTAAGAACTTTTGTGATAGCTTCATATGCCTGTTCAACCGTATGGGCATCATTACCATCTTTAATACGAATAATCTGGGGTGTAAGCCCACTTTCTTCTATATAATTTCTGTAGACATCTTCCTTAATATCGTAAGAATAACTTTTCTTCCCTCTTAGTAAGGCAATATGTTCAATTCCTTCAGCATTAAAATACTTTAGTGCCTCAAGTACACCTGACTGTGCATCGTTTAAGACATAATTACACTGAATGCCTTGAGAATGTCCATTAATGATCAGGACTGGAACATCTTTATTGATTTCTTCAAAATAACCTGATACTACATTATCTTTTCTAGGATCAATGATGACAAGACCATCAACTTGTCGGTTCACAAGGCTTGAAATCATTTCCTTCTCTATCTGAGGATCACCTTCTGTGTGACAAAGAAAAGTTGTATAACCCTTGGGCCGCATAATCTTGTCAATTCCTTTTATAACTTCAGAAAAGAAAAGGTTTTCTAAAGATGGCGTTAAAATACCAATGGTTTTTGTTGAATTCTGTATTAAGGACCTAGCCAGTAGATTTGGTTTAAAGGATAATCGCTTAATCGCAGCCTCTACCTTGATTCTAGTAGATTCTTTGACTGGATAATTCTTATTCACAACCCTAGAAACCGTCGTGATTGATACGCCAGCTTCCTTAGCTACGTCTTGTATGGTTGTTCTAGCCATATCTTTTTCCCTTCATATGTGTCATTCTATATAAATCTATAGAAAAGGTTTTCTAAACTAATTATAACACGTCTTATGTAAGAGTCAATATAGAAAATATTTTCTAATCTAAGAGCTTACTTCTACTAAGGTATCTAAAATACGTTGAACACCTTCTGCACTGTTAACCTCTGACATCGTGTGAATGTAAGTGTCTTTATCTTTAAGTAACATGTCTAGAGTATCTATGAGGATTTCATCTGTAAGAGATTCTTCCTCTATCACCACACTATAACCTGCTTTTTCAAATACCCTTGCATTGATGATTTGATCACCTCTTGATTGACTGGCTGTCAATGGTATTAGGATATTAGGCTTTTTAAGTGCTAGCAATTCTGTAATGGTGTTTGACCCGGCTCTACAAACCACAAAATTAGTTAATGCAAATAAGTCTGGAAGTTCTTTCCCGACAAACTCATACTGAGCATACCCTGCAAGAGCTCCTAATGAAGCATCCAAATTATTCTTACCACATAGGTGGATGATATTAAATTGATTGAGAAGTCTATCAAGATTAGATCTAATAGCTTTATTAATAGCCTTAGACCCTAAACTACCACCAGTAATTAGCAAGGTTACCTTATCATTTTTCTCAAATCCAGCAAAGCTTCTTCCTTTATCAGCGTCACCCTTTAGAATCACTTCTCTAATTGGCGCTCCTGTATAGACTGCTTTTTCCTTTGGTAAGTACTTAAGTGTTTGTTCAAATGTCACACATGCTTTTCTAGCAAACTTCAAGGCTATTCTATTGGCAAGTCCTGGGGTCATATCTGACTCATGGATAACCACTGGCACCCTGTTCAACCAAGCACCTATAACTACAGGGACGGTTACAAAACCACCTTTTGAAAAAACTACATCAGGTTTTAGCCTGCTAATCCTATAAGTGGCCTGAATAATGCCCAGTGTAATTCTAAAAAGATCTGTGAAATTCTTTAAATCAAAATAACGCCTAAGTTTACCAGAAGCTATACCATAATAAGGTATGGATTCCTTTTCAATAAGTTCTTTTTCAATCCCCTTATGTGAGCCAATATAGTCGATATGACAGCCCATCTCTTTTAAATGTGGTAATAATGCAAGGTGAGGCATTACATGACCTGCAGTCCCACCACCAGTTAACAAAATCTTTTTCATTTCTCCTCCTAAAAAGAACTGCCTAAAGGCAGTCCTTTGATCGTTCATTCCTAGTCTTTATATGGCTTGACCCAATTGTTTTTTCTTTCGTCCTATATGGCTCTTAATGAGTACATCAAGAAAGAGAATCATATCTTTTGTCAGATTCATAAAATGTAGGCCCGCCTCGTAACCACCACCAGTATATTTACACCACTTTACTTCAACCATAAATTCTTTCACTTCTCCTTTGTCCCTTAGGTTAAAGAGAAGAAAATCACCCATGCCAAGATCACGGTTACATGCAATACCCATGCCAGAATATGAAATGTCCTTTATCTGTATTCGAATTGGACCGTTATCAGGCTTCACATTCGAATTTGTTACAATGTGTTTGTAACACAAAATGTAATCTTGAAAATCAATTCTCTGTCGTTTACGTTGTTCATCCTTCATTAAATCACCCTATAAGTTTATTCGTCCCAAGTATGGTGGTGTAACTTACCTTCAAGTTGCATACCACCAAAGCCTTGTTGTCTACAAGCTTCGTATAAGATTATGGACACGGAAATTGATAAGTTCAATGATCTTATATCATTCTCCATAGGAATACGGATAGATGTGTCCTTATAGTTCAGTAGGATCTCTTCTGGAATACCTGCGCTTTCTTTACCAAACATGATAAAACTATTGTCATCATAGGTCACGTCAGCATATGTGTGAACTGCCTTGGTTGTTGCCATGAAGATTTTTGCATCAGGATTCTTCTCAAGAAACTCTTCAAAACTATTGTACATGTGTAAGTCTAGTCTATCCCAATAATCAAGACCTGCTCGCCTGACGGATTTCTGATCTAGTGAGAAGCCCAGTGGACGAATCAAGTGAAGAGAAGAACCTGTAGCTACACAAGTTCTTCCAATACTGCCTGTATTATGGGGAATTTCTGGTTCGTGTAATATTATATTCATCATATTATTTCTTTAACGCTATGTTCAGTTCCATGAGGTTGTTGCCATCTTCATAATCTAGTGGCACACAAATTGTTTTTGAGTCACTCACTGTAAAAGACATGTTACTACCAATACAAAGGTTTGGTGGTGTAATGTCAACAGTAATCCCTTTAGTTGAGAAGATTGTCGCTGTGTTTCCTAAAATCATGTTGGCTAGCTCACTAACTGCACTTCTTGACATATCATTAAGTTCGGGTACTGGCATACCCATCATCATATGTGAAGCAATTTGACAAGCCACTTCTTCTGTTAATGTTAGGATAACTTGTCCTCTAAGTTCGCCTGTTATACCAACGATAATAGATACAACCTGACCTTCATATTCTGGCTTCTTCAGGTATGGTTTACCCATTTTTGTTGATATCTGAGCAAGGTCTCTAAGAACACTTTGGGCTGCACTAATAAATGGGTTAATTAACTCTACACTTACTGACATATTGACGCCTCCTTCTATAAAAAAGCCAATCTTAATCGATAGCTTCATTACATCTATTGTACCATAATGTGCTTTCATCCATCAATGATATCCAAGTATTACACATAAAATACACAATAAGGACACTCAAAATGTAAACAATCGTTTAACAAAGGCTGATAACCTTGACAGGGCACCCGTTCTGTTATAATATGAAATGACTACTAGCTAAGAATAGTTATTTCATAATAATGTAATAAATAATCTACTAGAGGAGAATAATTATTTCGTAATAATTCAGTATATCAATCTCTAACTACACCATCTCAATGGGACCATGGTGTTTATCGATCATCGTCAAAACAATAGGAGTGAAATTATGGAGCATTTAACAGCATTACTGAAATCAAAACAATTGAAAGTGACCCCGCAAAGACTGGCAATATTCGACATTCTATATAATACTGTGGAACATCCAAGTGCAGAAACAATTTATAAAGCACTTCAAGCAACACATCCGACTATGAGCTTAGCAACTGTTTATAAAACACTAGACACACTTAAAAAATCTGACTTAGTTCAAGAACTTAATGTTGGAGAAGATAGCTTTAGATATGACGCTAATACAATGAGTCATCCACATATGATTTGTACATCTTGTAACCAAGTAATGGATTTACATACAGATGTACTTGACCCCATTATTGACAAAGCTCAAACTGAGACTGATTTTACAATTGAGTATGAGAAGATTTTCTTCTATGGTACATGTTCAAGTTGCCAAACAGCTCATTAATTTAGTTAACAAAAGACCAACATGAAAGTGTTGGTCTTTTTTATTGGGAAAATCTATGAATCTTATTCTCCAGATAATCGCAAATCTTTTCTTCGATACAGATATAGTATAAAGGCACTGATGCCAGTCAAAATGTTACTAAAGAGCATTGCATACCAGATACTGTACTCTTGTAGGTTGGTGAAATTAGTAAGTAGTATAACCAAAGGTAATCGGAATAAGTAAATTCTCATGATACTGATAATCATATTATATTTAGTATGGCCTGTTCCTTGGAACATGCCATTGGCAACTTGGAAGACTGCCCATGGAATAACAGTTGCTGAGTAAGCAGTCATTGCATTCACCGTGTGATAAATGATGTCTTGATTACCTTTTGCAAATATACCTGCTATGCTTGCCCTAAATGGCCAGAAAGCGGCGATGACCATAAAGGCTAATGTTATGGCTACGACAAAGGTAACCCTTATAGACTTCTTAGCTCTCTCTACCTGCCCAGCACCTAAGTTCTGACTGATAATTGGTGATAGACCAGAGGCAAAACCAGTAACAATCGAGAAAAACATTGAATTCACCCTATTGGTGATACCATAACTAGCCAGAACAATTTCACCATGACTAATGACATATTTGTTCAATACAATGAAGCTAAAAGATATAGATGATTTTTCAATCATGACTGGCACAGCTATTACAAGTAGGGCGGCAATAAATTTCCAACTGAATTTTAGGTACTTAAAGGATAACTTCATGATACCCGGCTTTATAAAAAGGTCATAAAGACCGTAAAGACTTACAAACATTGTCCCAATGAAGGTGGAAATGGCTAAACTTTGAATACCCATATCAAGTTGAAAGATGAGGATATAGGTTAACACTATTTTTATACCAATACCTATGGCATTTACATTCATAGCTTTTAAGGTATCACCCTCTGCTCTTTTTACTGAAATATAAATAGAATTCAGAAAGATGAACGGTGAGCTTAGGGCTGTTAATCGGAAGTAGACATTTGCTACATCCATAATACTTGGTGTTGCTGAGGCACTTAAAAGGATTTCTTTGGAGAAGGTATAGGAAAATATAGCAATAAGTAAACCAATAAGTGTTGCTATTGTGATCAATTGCATCGCAACTGTCTTAGCTTTCTTGTAATTTTCTCTACCAATCTCACGAGCAATTAGATTAGTAGCTGCAACCGATAATCCAATACTCATGGTTCGAATCATCATATTAATAGGTCCAACAAAGGTTATTGCTGCCACTTCCATGCTCCCAATATGGGATACAAATAATGTGTCAACTAAGTTATAGGTTGAACGGATGAAATCATTGGCGGCTGCAGGAATTGCCAGCCAAATTACGGCTTTCCATAAATTTCCCTTTAAAATTAAATCTCTTCTTGCTATGGCTTTATCTGTCATAATACTCCTAATTCTATCGCTTATAAACCGGTTTAGTCTCTTTGAATATAAAAACCGATTGATAAACCGGTTTATGAGTGTTATTATAGACGTAATATTAAGAATTGTCAATATTGGTGGAGGTAATGATGAAGCAAGTTAGACTCATAGATGTGGCAAAAGAGGCTGGTGTCTCCAAAAGTACAGCATCACAGTACCTAAATGGGCGTTATGAATATATGTCAGAGGCAACGAAAGAGCGATTACGTCAAGCTGTAGAAACCCTCAACTTTGTTCCAAACCCTATTGCAAGAAGCTTAAAAACTCAAAAGACAAATACAATCGGTGTTATTGTTCGAAGTATCATGGGTCATATAACAAGCCAAACCATTCGAGGTATAGACGATTTCCTTAAAGAAAAAGGCTATAATGTCCTAATTTATAATACAGATTTCATCAAGGAAAACGAGCAGAAAGCCATAGCCAACTTAAAGTCCTTAAGGGCAGATGGCTTAATTATCAGCTCTTCTGGTCAGATTAGTGAATTGCTTAATGATGAATATGAAAATGGCTTTCCAATTGTTCACACTCATCTAGATTTTGAAGCTCTTAAAGTACCAAATATATTATCCGATTATATTAAAGGTTCTGAAGATGCTGTAAATTACCTGACATCACTTGGTCATCAGAGAATTGCCCTCATAACGAGACCCTATCAAGATATAGCCTCACGTAACAATCGTTTGATTGGTTATGAAAAAGGACTGGAAAATGCAGGTATAGAAGTTGATCCTGACCTAATACGTGTTATGAATGATGAAGATGATATAGGTCCTATATACGATCAACTCATGTCACTTGATCCTCCACCAACAGCTATTTTCACCTTGTTCTCCAGGCTGACAATCCAACTTCTTGATCACTGTATGGAACAGAAGATTCAGATTCCAGAGGATCTTTCCGTCATCTGCTTTGATGATTTGCCAATGGCAAGGTTCTTCTCTACCCCTATCACAACAGTCAACCAAGAAGCCTATGCAATCGGCCAGCTGGCAGCAGAAACCTTATGGCAACAGCTGAATAAAAACAAAGAGGTAAGCTTACCATCGACCTTACCTTGTGATTTGCTCATAAGGGACTCCTGCAAGTCGGTCCAGTAATGGTGAATCAAAGATTCTGAATAAATCACAAATGAAATAAGGGGCTGTCTCAGATGAGACAGCCCCAATTATATACATCAAATCTACTTCTGCTCTGCTAACTTCTTAGCAACAAAAATACCAATTCTCTCAATTGCCACCTTCAGCTCTTCCACAGAATAAGCATAACAGCATCTAATAAAACCTTGACCACATTCACCAAAAGCTTCTCCTGGTACAACAGCCACTTTCTGGTCTAACAACAATTCTGTTGCAAACTCATTTGAAGTCAAACCTGTCTTCTTAATAGATGGGAAGATGTAAAAAGCACCTTCTGGCTCAAAACAATCAAGACCCATTTTTCTAAAACCATCTACCATCAACCTTCTTCTTTGGTTGTAAGCATTTCGCATCATTTCAACATCATCATCACAGTTGTTAGCCGCTTCAAGGGCTGCATACTGGCTAATAGATGGTGCACACATAATGGCAAACTGATGGATTTTTGTCATTAGGGCAATAATCTCTGGTGGTCCAAGAACATAACCCATTCTCCAGCCAGTCATTGCATATGCTTTGGAGAAACCATTCACAATAATAGTTCTTTCCTTCATATTAGGCAAGGATGCAATTGAGACATGTTTGTCTCCATAAGTCAATTCAGCATAAATCTCATCTGAAATAACAATTAAGTCATGTTTAAGGATTACCTCAGCAATAGCTTCAAGATGTTCTTTTCTCATTACTGCCCCAGTTGGGTTGGTTGGGAAAGAAATCATAATTGCTTTGGTTTTATCTGTAATTTTCTCTTCAATTTCTTCAGGTGTAATTCTAAATTCATTCTCTTCCTTAAGTGGAATAGAAACTGGTACACCACCTGCTAAGGCACAACATGGCTGATAAGAAACAAAACATGGTTCTGCTATAAGAATCTCATCTCCTGGGTTGATTAGGGCTCTAAGAGCAATATCAAGACCCTCACTACCACCAACTGTTATTAGTGATTGTGTAGCATAATCATATGATAGGTCAAAACGACGTTCATAATAATTACATACTGCCTCTCTAAGCTCAACTAAACCAGCATTAGATGTATAGATTGTTTTACCTTTTTCTAAAGAATAAATACCTTCTTCTCTAATTCTCCAAGGTGTATCAAAATCTGGTTCTCCAACACCTAGCGAAATAACATCTTCCATCTCTGTAACAATATCAAAGAGTTTACGTATACCTGACGGCGGAATAGCACCTGCGATTTTATTTAAATTATAATCCATTATGGTGTCACCACCAATCTCTCATCCTTTTTCTCGTCCTCAAGGATGATACCGTACTCCTTATACTTCTTCAGTACAAAATGTGTTCCAGTACTAAGAACCGCTTCAAGTGGTGCTAATTTTTGTCCAACGAAAAGTGCTACTTCTTTCATTGTAGTACCTTCGATGATAACTGTAAGGTCAAAACCACCTGACATCAAGTACACTGCTGTCACTTCTCTGAACCGATAAATTCTTTCAGCAATTTTATCAAAACCTTCACCTCTTTGAGGTGTTACTTTAACTTCAATAAGTGCTGTTACTCGTTCTTTATTGGTTTTATCCCAGTTAATTAATGTATGGTAACCACAGATGATGTTTTCTTTTTCCATAGCTGAAATCTCAGAAGCTATGTCTGCCTCATTACTCTCAAGCATTAAAGCTAAGTCTTTTGTCCCTAATTTACTATTATTTTGTATTGCGCCTAATATGTCTGCTCTCATATTTCTTCCTCCAAATTCTCTGCTCTATCGAAGCATTTAGTCATTATTCTTTACCGCTTCCTACTACCTTATATAGTTCATCTGATTTTGGTGGTTTTAATGTTCGTCTGATCTGGTCGCTTAATATGAGCCTCTGATTACCAGCTGTCACTTTACCTATAACGGCACTGTGAATACCTGCTTCTTTAAAAGCTTCTACTAGGCTTTCACCATTCTCTGTAGAGATAAGCATTGCGCCGCTTGATATAAGCTGATAAGGGTTGAGTCCATAGTGTTCTGTAATCTCAATTGTTGCTCTCTTTATTGGGATAGCATCTAGTTGTACTTCAAAACCAACGTCAGCACTTGCTGCCATTTCCCATAGCGCACCATATACACCACCTTCTGTAATGTCATGCATGGCTTTAACACCATGCTTAATGGCGACCGCGCTATCCTTCACAACTGAAATCATGTCCGTATATGTTTTGGCTTCATCTACAATACTTGCTTTGATGACTGCCTTAAGTTCTTCTTCTTTTTCAAGGGCAATAATTCCAGTACCTTCAATACCTGCCCATTTGGTCATGACCAAGTCATCACCAACTTCAAGGTCACAGGTCATAGATAGGGTCTCTTCTGTTGCTTTTCCAACACCTGTTACAGACACGATAGGTTGATTAACTGCTGCTGTAATCTCAGTGTGGCCACCAAGAACTTGCACATTCATTTCCTCACACAAGGCGTTAATGTCTTTCATAATAATTCGAAGTTCTTCTTCTGGAAAACCATCTGGTAAAAGTAAGGTTAATAAAACACCCACTAATGTAGCACCACTTGCTGCTATATCGTTGGCCGTAATATGAATGGCTAACTTACCAATCTCTTTAGTTGTACCTGTAATTGGGTCTGTAGATAAGACGATTAGGTCATCTTCTTTATATTTAAGTACACAACAATCTTCACCTATACCTGGACCGTATAAGACTTCATCTCTGTTTACTGATAAAGGTTTTAGAATTGAACGTTTGAGTACTGATTCTGATACTTTTCCAATATCCATTTTATTGCCTCAACATTTCTAAACCACTAGGTGGTTAGTTTATGATTTCTAGTATTATAGCATTTTCTGCCACTTTATTAAAGTACTATGTGAAAATATCTATTTGCAGATACAAGAAAGAAGGTCTTAATCGACCTCCTTGTGAATTTTATTCTTTTACGAGCAGTGTATCCCATACAATGACAGACATTTCGCCTCTTGTTATTACCTTGTTAGGATCTACATTACTACTTGCTGGTATAACACCAATTGATTTTGCCCGATCTATGTAATTATTAGGCCATGTACCTTCCAAATCATTTTGCCTGCCTAACGCATTCACCATAATGGCTACTACTTCTGCATAGGTGATGTTACCAAGCGGTTTGAAGCTTAGGTCTGGATAGCCTTGGATGACTTTTAGCTTATAAGCCTTCTGAATAATATCATAGGCCCAATAACCACTTTCTACATCCGTAAAGTTTCTGCCTTCACCTTCAACCCCTTTGTTCTCATATCCTAGGATTCTTATGGTTAAGGTGGCTACTTCAGAACGAATAATTGGCTGATCTAATTTCAAACTACCATCTTCATACCCTCGAAGTATACCTAGGATTCGAAGTTGATTTCCAGCGTAACTTTCTTCACTTGTAACAGCGTGTATTGGTGTTATAGTCAATGTAAATACCAATACTAATATCAATACTGATGACAATACTTTCCTCATTATAACTCCTCATCTTTATAGTCAGTTGTTATACTCTATCAAATGTTTGTACTAGTTCGTCTAAACGTACACGGTCTTTTTTCACTGTTAATTTTACAATAGCTCCTGGCTTAATGGCAAGCTGACGTAACATCTTCTTATCGTAGCCCATTAGATAGTTAAGAACAGCCTTTATAACGCCAAAATGAGCAGTAATCACATAAGTCTTAGGCTCTTTTTCCATAAGCTCATCAATGAAAGACTGAACCCTTTTTAAGAAGTCATCCTGTTGCTCACCATTTGGAATATCATAATGGTCAAGAAACCCAATAAGCTTGTAATAGTCATCACCAAGAACAGACATAACATCACTTCTATGGCGGTCCTCATAATCACCAAAGTTAATCTCCATTAATCGATCATCATCATGGATTGGTATATCTCTATCTAAAGCCACGGCTTCACCTATTGCACTTGCACGACACAATGGACTAGTGTAGACTTCATCAAAATCAAAGTGTTTAAGTCCTTCTATAATATGGGGAATTTGGCTTCTCCCTTTATCTGTTAATGGGTAATCTGTTCTTCCATAAACATGTTCTTTTATGTTGCCTTCAGATTCACCATGTCTTACTAAAATAATTTGCATAATAACTCCGTTCTTTTTTCGATACTTGTAACTTATCATGAACCCTTGCAGATATCAAGGCTTTTAAAGAAGATGTAACATCTAGCTGTATTTACATTTTATTAGAAACTTGATACAATGAACTATCGATAAAATATTTTTATCATCTTAGGATCGTGAAAGGAAGCTCTTATGAACAAACAATACTTACAAAATTATGCCAAATTACCGGTTCAAATCGGTGTCCAACTTAGGGAAGGACAAAGTGTTATTGTTATGGCCAATGTTGAGGCTTATGAACTTACTCGTATGGTTGTTGAAGAATGTTACAAGGCAGGTGCTAAACAAGTCATCGTACAATACAGAGATGAACACACAACCCACTCTCATGTCATGCATGCATCAACTAGCGTACTTGATAACCCACCTTCTTATCTAATGGACGCCTTCGAGCAATACGCTAAAGAAGACACAGCTTTTATTAGCATCGCATCTACAGACCCATCAATTATGGCTGATGTGGATCCTGAGAAAATGAAAATCTTCACTACTGCAACAAGAAGGGTTGGACAAGCTTTTATGACCCATGTCTTAGGCGGCACAATGAGTTGGAATGTTCTAGCATATCCAAACAAAGCTTGGGCACAAAAAGTATTCCCTGACTTGACAGAAGCTGAAGCCTTAGAAGCTCTTTGGGATCAGATTTTCTCAATCACAAGGTCTGATCAAGAGGATCCAATTGCTGCATGGCAAACCCACATTGATACAGTGGTTACTAACCGTGAAAAACTTAATGACTATAATTTCAAAGCACTCCAATACATCGGACCTGGAACAGACCTTGAAGTTGGCTTGCCAAAGGGGCATATATGGAAGGGTGCCGGACATGTAAGAGAAGATGGTCATATCTATATGGCTAATATTCCAACAGAGGAAGTCTTTACACTACCAGACAAATACAATGTAAATGGTTATGTGAGTTCAACTAAACCACTTTCTTACAATGGTAAAATTATTGATAACTTCAAGTTTACGATTAAAGAGGGTAAGATTATTGATTTTGCCGCAGAAGTTGGTGAAAAAGCTTTAGAGAATATGATTTCTATGGATGAAGGCGCCCGTTACTTTGGTGAGGTTGCTTTGGTTCCAGTAGATAGTCCAATATCAAATTCAGGTCTTACATTCTTTAACACACTTTACGACGAGAATGCTGCATGTCACTTAGCAGTTGGTTCAGCTTATGCCCACTGTATCAAAAACGGTAATAAAATGAGTGCTGAAGAAAAAGAAGCCAATGGTGTGAATGTTAGTATGACTCATGTTGACTTTATGATTGGTAGTTCAGACATTAACATCTATGGTGTTAAGCAAGATGGGACTAAGGTAGAAGTGATGAGAAATGGTAATTGGTCTGAGGATTTTTAGATGATAAAATGAAAGCGCCCTGTTGGGCGCTTTTTTAGTTCAAATGATTATGTCGAAAAATACATGAAAAAACTGAACACATCATGAAAGTCGATTTCAAAAATATTTTTAAGATTCCTGTCTTTTTCAAAAACTACTTCATGCTTCTTTCTTTATATTCATTTGTCTTTTAATAGATATCCAATGTCGCATGTTTCCTTGCCAGATACTCTGTCAATCGATAAGTGAAGTAGCCAACAAACATATACACAAAACCTAGAATAAGTTCCTGTCCAACCAAGCCATAAACACCACTTAAGTCAGCCCCATCATACAACATCCTAGCCGCTTCTATACCACGGGTTACTGGGATCATCTGAGATAAGACTTGCAAAAAGCCAGGAAATTGATCTGTGGCCACATTAGCCCCTGATAAAATAATCATACCTAGAATACCAACGTTCATAATCATATGAATATCTCTAACAATTAAGCCTAAGCTGCTCACAACCATACCAAGAGCTATAGCACCAAACATAGAAGACACAACGATCAGTGCGAAGATCCATAAGTTTACATGACCAAACTCAATTTTGAAGACCAAAATACCTGTTGATAAGGAAACCACACAGATAACCGCCGCATTAATGACATGCATCAAGGAACGACTTGTGAAGATAACCAAACGACTGGTTGGTGTTGCTATAACAGCCCTTAAGGTCCCAATGCCACGTTCAATCATAAGGACTAGGCCTGCCCCAAGAAAGACTGGGAAGACACATGTGGCAAAAGCATTACCAATGACCCAAGGTGCCATATTATCTGGCCCATAAGCATGAAGGGCTAAATAACAGAAGAACAACATAGATACAATCGGCGAAAACAACCTAGTGAGTAAAAACATTCTAATGTCCATGATACCAAACAAAGATTTATAGGTCACAGATACCTGCCTGAAAAACCATTTTATTTTTATCATTAGACCACCCCCAATGAACCGGTTTTACGGAAACTAATCATCATACGTTGATAAAGAATGATAGAACATATGCCATAAAGTAATGTAAGGCCAACAAGTGCATAGAAGGCTGTATAGTACTCTCCACTATCTGTGATTCCATAGAGGCAAATACGTAGTAATTTGATGCCCCATGTAGGTGTCAAACTATATGAAAGTGGTGTTGTCCAAAGTGGCAGCAAGGCGATGGGGAATATCATACCACTTAAAATAAACACTGGAAATTCTGCAGCGTTCGTTAAGTCTCTGACCTGTCTTGATAAGGCAAATAGTGCTGCCAGGATCACCGAGATTGCTACAAAACTCAAAATCACAATACCAAGGTTCATAGCAAATAACCATGGATGAGCAATTGTAAAGCTTCTACCAGATATTAGAACAATAAATATATAACCATTGATTGTTGATAATAGACCAACCAAGACAGCCCCAACTATTTTTCCAAAAATAATGGTTTGAAAACTTGTTGGAACAGCGTTTAGTATCTCAAGGGTCCCCATTCGACGTTCACGGTCAATTTGTCCGGAAGCAGAAAATATAATGGAGCTCCACAAGTTCATCATCCCTGTACCAAGGACAATATAACCTACGAAATTTTCATCTCCAGAGTTCTTAAACATAAGATACATAAGGGTACCGTATAAAATTGGCTGAACTATGACAATAAACTGAACCAAATTGCTGTGTAACATCATCTTTATTTGTAATCTTAGTGAAGATGTAAATGCTCTTGTGTTCATTTACTCACCACCAATCAGTTGGATGTATGTATCCTCAAGTGTGGCGTCTCTAGGTGTTATATGAAGGACTTTTTCCCCCTCTAAATGATGCATAACTTTTTGCATTGTACTTACAGTGTCTAGACATTGTAGTTCAATCACCTGGGTCTGCTCTTTTATTTGAATGTTCACATTTGTAATACCATCTAACTTCTTAAGGCCATGAATTCGGTCTTCATGAATCCCTAAGGTCTCTACTGATACCACCTTTTTATCGTTGTTAAGACGTTTGATATTCTCAGGTGTATCTAGCGTTACCATTTCACCTTTTTTCAGGATAGCAATACGATCACATAAATCATCTGCCTCATACATGTAATGGGTTGTTAATAACAATGTTTTACCCATATCTTTAAGGTCGCGAATGGTCGTTCTAAGGTCCATAGCTCCTACTGGATCAAGTCCAATTGTCGGTTCATCAAGGAAGATGATCTCTGGGTTGTTAATCAGACCTCTTGCAATTTGAAGTCTCTGTTTCATACCCTTAGAATATGTTTCTACCTTCTCATCAGCACGATCAGATAGTTTCACTGCTTCAAGGACTTCATCAATCTTACTTTTCTGGCTTCTATAATCGATTTTATATAGATCAGCAAAATACTGTAAATTCTCTCTTGCTGATAAACGCCAATATAAACTTCTCTCTCCACCAAAGACAAAATTAATTCTAGGTCTAATAAGCTTCTCTTGATTAACAGGGTTATAACCTAGAACATTGACCTCTCCAGAAGTTGGTAAAAGCAAGGTTGTTAAGATTTTAATTGTGGTTGTTTTTCCAGCACCATTTTCACCAAGAAGACCAAATATTTCTCCTTTTTGGATATCAAAAGAGATGCCTTTTAGTGCATTAACAAGCTTCTTTTCTTTTTTGATAAACCCGGTTTTGGATACAAAATCTCTTTTGAGATCTTTCACATAGACTTGTGTAGACATAAATACCCCCTAATTGCATATTATATATTTGCATAGGATAGTATAACATACAAGGAGGAGGTAATATAGGTATAGATTGTTTAATATATAAAGAAAAAATTAACACAAAAACGCAAAAAATAAAGAACAGAGGAATATACTGATAAATGCACGAAAATAGATCCGAACTAAATACATTGAAACTTCATGCACTTTTCAAATCACTTTTCTGTCTTTCTTTCATTATAATTCTTTTATCTTTCCCCGACCTAACTATCTAACCCTTCTCAAAAGTGTTGGTAAAATGATCAAACTAAACACAACACTTGAGATCATGGCAATCCACATCAGAATAGAAACAGTCACATGTATCTGGAGTGGCGACAACATAAGAGCCGTAAAGCCTAATGAAAGACCTAGGGCGTTGGCTGTAATAGGCCTAGCCGTGTATCTGTATGCGTAATCTGCACTGTCTTCAGCTGACATACCTTCTTTAACCTTAAGGCGCCATATGGATGTAAAATGAATAGCATAGTCAATACCAACACCAATAGTGATACTAAAAATTGTACAGGTAATTAAGTTCAAAGAAATGTTAGCCAAGCCCATAACACCAAACAACATAAATAAGGTTAAGATAATAGGGACTATAGATATAAGCGCTGCCTTTAAGTGTCTAAGAGAAATAAGCAATAGTACAAAGACCAAAACAACTGCAAGCACAGAGCTACTTACTTGATTGAAGATCATATCCTCGTTAAGCTCCATCATCATAAAGCCCATGCCTGTTTCCTTAAAATTATACACTTGATATTGGCCAGATTGGGCATTAACATAGTCACTAATGGCTTTTAAAGTATCATTCTCATGATTTACTGGAAAGACCATCATACGTATCTTCTGACTACCAATATTTACAAACTCGCCTAGCAAGGTCATATCTTGATTGGCCATCATGGGGCTACCACTAGCTTTTGCCATAAAATCCACAGCACTTACAACCTTGCCTACTTCCTCAAGCTCTCTAAGACCATCTTGATAAGCCATAATCTCTGCTATCATAGTTTGTTGGTCCGCTCTAGGTATATCACCATAAATAAATATCGGTAGGGCGCCGCCATTAATCTCACTTATACGTTGACTAAATTGATGAACATCTGTATAGGGACGGTAGATGCTTAACATATTAAATTCTTGTGTTATCTCTTGTCCACCTAAGCCAAAGATTAGAAATACTACAGCAATAATCAACCATACAGGTTTTCCCCAGAAACGCTTCAAACCTTTTTGGTCATCCACAGTTTCCTTGTGTTTATACTGTAGTTTCATGCCAGTAGACAATATAAGGGGTAATACATACCAAGTCGCAATACCTGCAAAGAAGATGCCGATAGATGCTGCAATAGCTAACTCAATAATGGCGTTAGTATCTATAACTAATAAGGCAAGGAAACCAACAATGGAGGTGATTGTTGTAATAATCATTGGAACACCAACCATGTGTAAGGTGTGAGAAATAACATCTTGCGTCTCTTTACCCATGCTTTGTTCCTCCTGAATATGGGTAATGAAATGAAGACCATCTGCACTACCAATCACCAGGGCAAATATTGGCGCTAAAACTGTAATGATAGAAACTTCCTGACCCATATGTCCAACCAAACCCATTGTCCACATTGCTCCCAGAGCAGCTGGCAATACTGAGAGTAAGGTACCTTTTATGGTTCTAAGTTTAAAGTAAAATACTATGAGTAAAGTTAAAATTGCAAGGGGTGGTACTCTTGTTAAGATGAATAGTATATAATCAAAAATTTTCAATTGTACATAACTATCCCCTGAAATAGCATAGGTGATTTCATTATCCGCTAAATAGGATTCTATAGCCTGAATGTCTTCAGTTGTGAGTGTTCTTTCACTAAATAAGGTCACAGTATAAAAAGTCTTGCCATCTACGTAACTAATAGGGGCTAGATCACCTAAAAACTTCTCCATTTGTTTGGCTTTTGTAAAATCAGCCTCACTTATATTTTGGCTATTTGTCGTTGTGATAATGCCATTCAATGAACTTCCATCAATTTGCTGACTAACATATTCATTAAACCTGACAATCTGATCATAAGCCTCAAATGTCATATTCTCTTCATCCATCTCAAGAAGAATCATTAACTGGTCTTTAGATGGGAAGTCTTTGTTCATTTCTTCCAGTCGTTGAGCGTAAGTAGAATCATTAGGGGTGAACACATCAAAGCTACCACCTAAATTAATCTTCCTGATCCCAATAATAGCTACGATAATTATGATGAATAAAAGGATTGTAAGTAACACTTTGTTTTTGCTTATAAAACTAACATAGTTAGACATATGGATTCCTCCTTATACCGTCAATATAGATCTGAATCAAGGTTCGGTGATGGTCGTGAACTTGTTGGTCCATTACACCCTTAAACATGACGCTAGTTGTAAATGGTGCCATCATAAGTTGTATGTATCCGGTTGCCATAACATGAATAGGTAGTGCTTTTAACTCCTCCTGATTAACACCTTCTTCAAGTATTTGATTCAATACTTTTAGCATATTAGGTAAGATAAGTTCATTAAAAAACTTCTGAATTATCGGATTGATGCTAAGTTCTTGAATAATGACTCTTATAATACCCTGGTGTTTTTCGAAGAATGTCATTCTTTCATCGTATAATAGCATAAGCTTCTCAGTAGCTGAGCAGTCTTGATTAAGGACACTATCTTCAATTTTATCAAAAGACTCAACCTTTAATTTCTCAAGCAAATCTTGAAGCATAATATGCAAAAGATTGTCTTTACTTTTAAAGTACTTAAACAGCGTGCCTTCTGCTACACCGGAAGCATCTGATATTTCTTTGGTTGTTGTGCTAGCAAATCCTTTTTCAGCCACAATTTCTATGGCCTTAATCAGAATTTTAGCTTTGGTTTTCTCTGCTTTACCCATTCCAAATCCTTCTTCCTCCGAAAAGTGAGTGTTTCCTCACTTTTATTATACATACATTGATAATTATTGTCAATTAAATATGGCAAAAACTGTCCTATTCATTCTTATAGATGATGTATAATTAAGTTAAGATACAGCTGATCTTGTAAGGAGTGGCACATGACAAATAGAGACATTATTCAACAGGCAATTACATATATTGAAGAAAATATTAAACAGGCACTGAGTGCTGAGGTTGTAGCTGAGCACGCGGGTTACTCTATCTACTACTTCCACAGATTATTCAGTGCTTACACGGGCTTTAGTTTAGTTGGATATATACGACAAAGAAAGATGGCTCATGCAAAAAACGAACTGATAAGCGGTCGTCGTTTACTTGATATAGCACTAGATTATGGTTATAGCAGTGAAAGAGCCTTCTCAAGGGCTTTTATAGCTCAGTATGGACAAACACCTGGTAAGAGCCGAAATGGGCCTAGTGAACTGCCCCAGTTGCCTACAATATATGATTTAACTGTTAGTAAAACAATCGGAGGTAAGATTATGAATTATTTAAGTGAAATTCGCTACACATCTTTGAAGGATATGACTGTTGCTAGTCATACAATTATCAGCAACAATCCAGAAGAGGAAGTTGTAGAGTACTTACAGAAGTGGATGCAGTCCAAAGGCATTCCAAACACAGCACCAAGCTATGGTTTTGATTCACCTGTGACAGCAGAACAAGAAAAAGAAGGTCTTAGAGGTTATGAGTACTGGGTTGTTGTTGAAGAAAGTGATGAGGATAAGCAGGTAGTATATAAAGAAATTCCTGGATATGATTATGTGACCCTAAGAATTGAAGATCCTTTTGATAATCCTTTTGAGAGGATTCCAAATGGATGGAAAGCTTTGGTGAAGTGGCTGGATGAACATGAGATTAGGCAGAATATTATTCAGTCACCGTGTTTGGAGCAGGTCCTTGAGGTAAAAGGAATGACCTATATGGATATCATGATACCAATCAAAAGATAAACAATTACAATTATTTCCGTTTTGGGGACGTTCCACTTTTCTGAAAAGTGGTGCGTCCCTAAACTGTAAAAGGAAGCTGTTTTTGTTAGTTGCCACCCTCCATCCTCTCTTGGAAGGGCTTCTGGTGGGGAGTTGCTGAACTCATGTGGATCGTATGATTCTGATCAAGTGATAAGCACATACTGTTTTTTACTGTTTGGGGACGTTTCATTTTTATAGTAAAATGAAACGTCCCCAAAACGTAAAAATATAAAAAAAGGACGATAGCCCATCTCTAGAGCCATCATCCCTACACAAATCAACTTATATATTCTTCAACGGCACTTTATCAGCAATCGCCATCACTTCATCTAAATACAACCTCGGATACCCATCATTGGAAATCGTAATCGTACTACAAGCCGTCCCAATCGCCAAACACCTTTCAACCGACTCATTCTGCCCTAAACCATAAACGAAACCTGCCAACATTGAATCTCCAGCCCCTACGGTGCTTACAATTGTTGTTGGTACAGTTCCACCACGTACTGCTTGATCTGCTGTCACTAAAAGACTACCCTCAGCGCCCATAGACACAAGCACATAAGTGACACCATATGTACTTATAATCTCTCGTCCCGCTTCAATGACTTCTTGGTCAGAATTTAGTTTTCGATCTAACGCATCTTCAAGTTCATGTATGTTTGGCTTTATTAAATATGGTGATCCTTTAAGACCTTCCATTAACACCTCATCATCTGCATCGATGACGACTTTTGCATGACCTTTATAGGTCTTAGCTATCACACCATAAACATCATTCGCCAAGCCTTTCGCCAAACTTCCACCCATAATAATATAATCACTCTGTTTCATCGTCTCATCAAGGGACGCCATGAATTCTTTGTATACTTCACTTGTAATGGCAACACCTTGTTCGTTAATATCTGTTGTTTGATTTTTGCTCATCTCTACTACTTTAATATTAGTTCTAGTATGTCCTGGCACGATGACTGGTAACATGACTATATTGTCTTTCTTTCCGTATTCCAGGACTTCGTGGCTGTTATCTTCACCTAATATAACAACATTCTTAGTTTTAATACCGAAGCCAGTTGTAATCCTACCAACATTAATGCCTTTACCACCTAAATCTTCTCTAAATGTTCCTACCCTGTTCACTTCGCCATAGCTTAAAGCATCAACTTTAATTGTCTTATCCAGTGCAGGGTTTAAGGTTATAGTTGTAATCATTATATATTCTCCCTCTATGGTATAATGGTTATAATCTCTAAGGATATTGTACCAAATATCCGATATTAGTCTAGTAGAAACTTATAAGCATTTGGAAAGGTTACTTATGATCAAAGCATATAAAGCAGGTTACATCAAATATGATAATGAAAATGGCAAACGAAAAGGCCATTACTGTGTAATAGAAATGACCATTGAAACGATGCCTTATATACAATTGATGGTTCTAAGCCAAGACGGCCTAGTTAGCAGTCATTTATTAGATAGCGTGACCGAGATTACAGGTTACCACCGTTACACTGCTAGAGATGGTGTTCATTTAGGTGCTGGTGACTTAAAAGCTCTTAACACCTCAAACCCTGATGGTATGTTGGAAGGTTTAGCCCATCAAATGGACTTCACCTACTCAATTATGGCAAAAGCCTTCGGTGAAGGTCTGCTTAAGTTAACAGAATTTTAGTGTATCTGATTTAATCCATATTCAATGTGATGTTTCATGGCTACTTTTGCCTTCTCAGCATCACGTTCAGTTATGGCCCTCATAATAGCTCTATGTTGCTCAAGAACACTTTCACTTGCATTGATGGTGTTCTTTGTCTCTTCATAACCACCTTTAATGCCATCGTTAATAATGGGTACAATTCTTTGAAGTATGGGATTATGTGTACTTGCCGCAATTATATTATGAAAATGAATATCTGCTGGTGTGTGATCTTCACCTGCTTCAATGGCCTTCTTCACTTCGTTGTAGGCCTCTTTTATTTCTGCTATCTCTTCATCTGTCGCTCTGATGGTAGCGAGTTCCGCCATCTGAGGTTCCACCACTAATCTAACTTCAAAAAAATCCTTCAGTTCTGGCGCTTCTTCCATAAAGGTAACGCCTAATGGGTCCTTAGATACACCTGGCGAATCTGTCACAAAGGTACCGAGACCTCTTTTCACTTCAAGGACATTATGGCTTCTTAGGATTTTAATCGCCTCACGAACTGTAGATCTGCTCACATTCAATTCACTTGTTAAAACTAATTCATTTGGCAGCTTATCACCAGGAATTAACTCCTTGTCGATAATCATTTGTTGTAAATCTTCTGCCACTTTTTCAGATAATACTTTCTTGTCGTACATAAGTGCCTCCGTTATCCTGATATGACTACTATACTAAAGGCTTATATAAAAGTAAACCTTAAAGCTTTATATTTGGGTTAACGGACAAAAAGACTTCTTATTAGGGAAGTCTTTTGCCTCTAGGAAGGTTCACAATGCCTAGTATATTACTAGATTGTGGGTTGAATGCTGCTACTCATTCAACCTGTTATGATAGTACTCTGTCTGAGTAGGAAGCTCAGACTATATTAAGGATATTATGGGTAAGTTATTATCGTTGTACTCGCCCTGACGCATCTCCTTGAATTAATGTCTCAACTTCTTCAACTGTTACTAAGTTGGCATCACCAAAGATTGTATGTTTAAGTGCTGAAGCACCTACTGCAAATTCTAATGCATATTTAAAGTCTTCTGACGTAAGAAGTCCATAAATTAGGCCACCAGCAAATGAATCTCCACCACCAACTCTATCAATAATTCTAATATCATAGTGCTTAGATTGGTAGAACTCATTACCATCATAGATTAGGGCTGACCAGCCATTATCTGAAGCTGAGTGGCTCTCTCTAAGTGTTGTGATAACATACTTAAAATCAAACTCTTCTTTCATTTGCTTAAAAATACTCTTATAACCATCAAGTTCTAGTTCACCTTGAGTAACATCTGTCTCACCTGGTTTAAAACCAAGTACTTTTTCAGCGTCTTCTTCATTACCAATGCAAACATCCACATATTTCATAAGTTTAGTCATAACCGCTTTTGCTTCTGCAGGTGTCCATAATTTCTTACGGTAGTTTAGGTCAACTGAAACTGTAACGCCATGACGTTTAGCAGCCTTAAGGGCTTCTTCTGTCATCTCTGCTGCATTTGGACCAAGGGCTGGTGTAATACCAGAGAAGTGGAACCAATCAGCACCTTCAAAAATAGCGTCAAAATCAAAATCTGCTGCTGTTGCTTGAGCTATTGATGAATCAGCTCTGTCATAAACTACTTTAGATGGTCTCATAGAAGCACCATGTTCTAAGAAGTAGATACCAACACGATCGCCACCAATAGTGATGCTGTCTGTGTTAACACCGTAGTTTCTTAAGTGGTTAATAGCACTTTGACCAATTGGGTTGTCCGGTAATTTTGTCACAAAATGAGCATCTAACCCATAATTTGATAATGATACCGCAACATTGGCTTCACCACCACCGTAAATAGCATCAAAGCTAGTGGCTTGTACAAATCTTAATTTCTCAGGTGGTGATAACCTTAACATGATTTCACCCATTGTAATGACTTTTTTCATGATTGACTCCTTATATGTTTTATATCGTTATAGTATATTTCAACCTAGATGGTCCAAATTGGACCACCTAGGTTCAAAACGAATTGATTACTTAGTCTAAATATGATTTAGACATAGCTATGAGGACAGTGTGTGTGATGTATGTGTGGCATACTAATGATAAATTGTTATTCATCATAATCGTTGTTCACCAATTCGTTAAGACTAAATTTAGGCTCTTGCTTCTTTTACAGCAGCAATGAACTTTTTGGCAGTTTCTTCAACCAATGCATAATCGCCAGTTTTTGCGCCTTTAGTTAAGACACTTCCAACACCAACTGCAATTGCACCTTTTGAAATCCATTCACTTACGTTATCTAAGTCAACACCACCAGTTGGCATATAATTTCCTTGAGGCATAGGTCCTTTGAATGCGCCAATGATTGACGGTCCAAAAGCATTACCAGGAAATACTTTACAGATATCAACACCAAACTCAAGTGCTGCAACGACTTCTTTAGGCGTCATAACACCAGGCATAACTGGTACTGCATATCGGTTACACATTTTTACAGTTGCTTCATCAAAGTAAGGACTTACGATGTATTTTGCACCAGCTAAGATACAAGCTCTTGCTGATTCTGGATCAAGTACAGTACCTGCACCAATAATTACATCTTCATCTTTATATAGTTCTACTAACTCTTTAATAATATCTACTGCACCTGGTACAGTTAAGGTAATCTCAAGTGCTTTGATGCCACCTGCTTTTACTGCTTCTATAATTTTCATGCCTTGCTCTTTTGATTCAGCTCTAACAACAGCAACAACACCGCTTTCGATAATGCTGTTAAGAATCTCATATTTCTTCATAAAATCCTCCATGTAATATTGTCTGTTGTATGTTGTCAGACAACTAAGATATTTATAGAATACACCCATTCTTTTCTTCTGTCAAGTGTATTCTTAAATTTAATAACATTATTTTTTAGGTGCCTTATTTGTACCGACTAAAAACATACCGATGGCGATAACCACAACCATAAGCAACAATACCAACGTATAACTCCCCATCTTATCATATACCATACCAAAAGGCAGTGGTCCAAACCCTGATCCAAAGACAGTAAAGAAGGTAGCGACCCCTTGAATACTTCCCAAATACTTTCTACCAAAGAAGTTAGGCCACATAACACCAATTGAGACAAAATAGATACTTTGTCCAGCACCATATATGAGAATCGCTAGAATCGCAATGTACATATTTCCTGTAAATATTAATAGAAGAATAGAGACCGCCATAAAAGTAAAACCTGAAAGTAAAACAAGCTTAGCACCAATTTTATCAATTAGAACACCTGATAACAGCGAAAAAACAAAACCAGGAATGCCCATAAGGCCAAGCGCAAGAGATGCTTCTGTTAAACCTACACCCTTCTCCCCCATAATTGAATAGAAATGGAAGACGATACCTGTTGTAATGGCAGGTCCAATCATAGACGCTAAGCCTAATTTCCAGAAGGTAACTGTTCTTACCGCCTCCATGACATGCCATGAATTGGCTTCAACTTCTTTTGCCTCTTCTTCAAGTTCTTCTGCCTTTAATTCAATGTTGTCTGGTCTTAAGCCAATTTCCTCAGGTGTATCTATGACAAAAAACCACACAATTGGTACAAACACTACTAGTAATAAGAGTGACCACAAACGCCAAGTAGACTGCCAGCCATAGGTGGAAATCATATAAACATTAAGTAATGGTACAAGAACTGAGGCTAAGGAAACGCCAAACTTAAGCAGGCTAATAGCTATGCCTCGATGGACCTTAAACCACTGAGGTACCAAAGTTCCCGGAATCAAAGTTAACGCACCTTGACCAAAATACCTAGATAAGAAAAAACCAATGGCTAACATAGGAATAGTAAACACAAAACTATTATAAAAAGTCGTCAGTGCCAACATAACACCTGCGACAATTAACATCCACTTCTCTCCGAAACGGTCTACCATCTTACCCATGACAATCATCAAGAGGCCGGAAATAATGGTTGCAAAAGAATAGATGCTAGATATAAGCGTTCGGCTAAAACCGAATTCGCTTATATAAGCATCTATAAATGCTGATATGGAATAGGTCTGTCCTGGTGATGAAAAAAACATGGCGATGGCTGCAACTAATACTACAATCCAACCATAATATATACGTTCATTAACTCTTTTTGCTATTTTGTGATTTCTCATTACTTGCTCTCTTTCGTCTTAAAGGTCTTAAACAATATGACAAAAAAGCCGTAACCAATCAAACTGCCAAATGTGTTCAAAATAATATCATCTATATCTACCACACCAACACCCATCAAACCCTGTATCACTTCAATAAAGAGTGAAAACAAAACACTTGTTATAAGAAGAAAGCCTAAGGATTTCATTTTCTTAAACAATAGCGGTGTCAAAAGACCAAAGGGGAAAAAGGCAGCAATGTTGCCGTAAATATTGGTAATAATAACTCTTGGATTTACAACTTCCCATGCACCTAAATAGTTCTTTATGGTTCTAAAAGGTATGATGTTAATGGTTTGGTACCTTAGAATCTCTGCGTTGGCTCTTCCAAAGGCCACCGAGAAGAAAACTAAGTCTAATAATACAGTCATATATAAAATAAAAATGGCCCATATGAGCCATTTAAAAGTCTTTGGATGAATCTTTTTCAATAGGATACCTACTTTCACTTCTTTGTCTCGCTATGACTATAGCACTAATCCCTTTAGTTGTCTATATTCTCTCTATAGGCAATTCTGTTTTTTCCAAGTTTTTTTGCTGCATATAATTTGCTATCTACTTCTTTAAACATATCATCTAAGGCCTTGGTGCCTTCATCAAAGTCCATACCAATTGATACTGTGCAATCAATTCTTACACCGTCAACCTCTATAGCCATTTCATTAATAGACGTTCTTAGACTTTCCATTAAGTCATAAGCTTCTGCAAGGGGACAATGGTCAAGGATAATAACAAACTCGTCACCACCATAGCGGCATACTTTATCAGACTTCCTAATGGTCTTAGTCACAAGGCTTGCAACAGCCTTAAGTACTTCATCACCTGCAGCATGACCATAGGTGTCATTAATTTCCTTAAAGTTATCTATATCCATTATAGCCATGGTGTAGTGCCTTAAATCTTCATTTAGTAACATAGCCAAGTATCTCTGATTCCACACACCGGTTAATTCATCTGTAATGGATTTAAAGAACTCTCGCTGCCTAAGACCCTTCTCTACAACCAACAAACGATCTTGTTCATTAAAGTCTTCATAGACCAATAAGACAGGTATCATAGCAGCTACAATAATGTACATAACAGGGGAATTAATTCTAAAATATGAATGCATAAGATCCATGGTGGCAGCTATACTGGCATAAACAGCAATAACTGAAAAACTCATAAGGAAGATATAGGCACTATTGTCTTTTTTTACATTAATGATGGATAAACCTATCCATATAAATAAACACAGAATTGCCACATAATACCAGTAGGTATAGATGTGTTTAAACATAATCATATTCGTTGAAATAAGCAAAATAATGGCTGTCCCTGCATTTAGACAATGACCTGCATATTTGGCTATAAAACTATCAAAGTATTCACTGATTGCGTAAGAATAAAATCCGACAGCAAAGAATAGACCACCCATTGTGATTTTTTTGTAAATCAAATATGGCACTAATGTATCTTCAAAAGCAACATAGTCAATGAAATAGATACCTGTTAAGATAGTGGCAATAGCAATATAGAGATGAACGATACCGTCCTTCTTCTCTCGCGAGTATGACAAAAGAGAAAGTATTGTTGAAAACATTATAAAGCCAATAGAAAAAATGATAAGTCGATCCCCATATAAGGATAATTTACTTACTATTTCAGATGCAAGATTATTACCAACTATGTAGATTGGTCCTGCAGATAAGCCTGATCTGTAACTACTTCTTGTTACTATGGTCAACTCATTTCGCACTTTGACCAAATCTTTGCTTATAGCATAATCAAATAAACCATTCCACAAGTTCGAATTTAGGGTCTCTTGATTTCCAGCGGCACCAATTAGGGTCCCATTAAAGTAGATTTCATGTGCATTATCTGCTAGTCTATATAAAATAATCCGGTAATCCTCATCACCTAGAACCTTAAAATCAGCAGGTGTTAATTCCGCCTTATAAGTATGGCTCTGATCACCTGAAATCAAATAATTCTTAGCACTTAGGTTAGGTGTAAACTCATCTGGACTTATAACAATGGAATGACCTTTTAGGAGGCCAAAATCACTACCTCTATCCGCTATGAATAGACCTAGGCTAATAATCAGTATAAAAATTAGTGTGATCATCCATCTTTTGTGACTCATTTCATCTCCACCCATTCATAGTAAGACCTATGCACAAATCATGCATAGGTCTATTATATCATAATCTTTAATCTACTTTAAAGTGTTCAACGATTTCTTGTAATTGAACCGTCTTTCCTTTAAGGTCTTGAGTTGATGTAACCAACATGTTGATTGTTGCAGATTGCTCTTCTGTTGATGCTGCAACCTCTTCTGATCCAGCAGCACTAGATTCAGTAATAGTTGCAATACCATCAATAATATTATTTACTGTAGCAGTAGATTCTTTGACTTTCTCTGTAGCATCATGCATCACTTCAATCTGATTGGTGACCTTATCAACAATCAAAGATATTTCCTCAAAGGACATCTCTGTATTTCCTGCAGCTTCATCTAGTTCATCAACGATTCTATTACTTGTTTCCATTTCTTTAACCGTTTCGTGAACACCTTCTTGAATTTCCTGAATCAATTGGCTAATTTGCTTAGCTGCTTCACTTGAGCCTTCTGCTAATTTTCTAACCTCATCTGCTACAACAGCAAAACCTTTACCCTGCTCGCCAGCTCTTGCCGCCTCGATGGCTGCATTAAGTGCTAGAAGATTGGTTTGCTCAGCAATTGAAGAAATTAAATCAACAATCTGGCCAATCTGATTAGATTTATGATCAAGTAACTCTATCTGGTGATTTACATTCTTAAGGGCTACTTTGTTATCTGACATTTTTTCTTTTTGGATGTTGATTTTGCTCTTACCACTGCCAACACTAGCTAGGGCCTCTTTAGTAAGAACTCTTGTCCCTTCAACACCACCAGTGATGTCATCCATTTCTACTACTAAGTTCTGCATACTCTCAGATCCACTGCCTGCAGCTTCAGCTTGAGTAACAGCTCCACCTGCTAGATCCGTAATTGTCGTAGCAATTTGCTCAGATACCATACCCGCTTGTTCCATAGAAATCAACATGTCCGCTGTTGTATCCGCTACATTAAGACCCATCTGCTGAACTTCATTCAAAACATCTCTCATACTAACAATCATTGTATTAAAGTTGTTTGTTAAGCGTCCAATTTCATCTTTAGACTTTGTTTGCAAGCTTACTGTCAAGTCACCTTCAGCTACTTGCCTAGTAATCTGACTAATATTTACTAGTGGTTTTAAGATTATCGTAATCACAACAATAACAATAACTGTTAGAAAAGCGATTGCTACAATAGATGTTATACCAATTGAAATTGCTAGGCTTTGTAGGGCACTTAGTACCTCAGATTGATAGGCAGTTACAGCCACCGACCAGCCTGTTGATGGTATTGGTCCATAAGCTGCAATCTTATTTTCACCTTCAAAAACATACTCTTCAACGGATTTATCACCAAGGGTCATGTTGTTAGATATAGTTTCAAGACCTGGTATGTTTTTAAAGTTTACATCAGGGTTCATAATCAAGTCAGTCTCAGGATGGGCTAAAACACTACCATCTCTATTGATCATATAAGCATAACCACGATCACCAAACTCTTCTTTTATTATAGCATCCGATAGGTAGGACATTTCTACAACGCCTCCAACGATCCCAACAACCGCACTACTTCCTTCTTCATATATAGGCGTAGCGATAACCGTTATAGGTACACCCATGGATTTTGATATAACTGGATCAGAGATCACCGTAAACCCTCGAGCGGTCACTTCTTTAAAATAAGCACGCCCAGCAATGTTCCCACTTGCGCCAGATGTTGCTAAGTAATTACCATCTCTATCTGTAATTAGTACAAATGAAAAGTCACCATATAAGTCCGGTCCTTTTTCCAGTAATGCTTTTATCCCATCAATGTCACCTTCAGCTACTTCTTTTGTTGTAGCAAGGTTCTTCATGACACTTTTATAATTTGCCAACTTGTCATCTGCTTGCCAAATCAACTTATTAACCTTCGCCTCAGCGATAGCCTCCACATCACTCTCAATAATAGCCTTTGATTGTGAAAAACTAATCACAGCTATAGCCGCGAGTACTACAATAGTTGTTAATAACACTGGTAACAAGATCTTAAACTTAATGCTCTTCATATCCTTTTTCCTTCCTCCATAAATAATCTTCCATAAAAACACCCAAATCTACATGAATAATGCAACTCCAAAAAACTGATTATTAAATTATATAATATGACTATGCTTTATAACCCTACTATTTCCTGAAATTAATTAATCGAACAATTGTGATATGCTAAATTATATAGATAAGAACTGTGTACTTAAGTGAGTTGTGAGGTCCTTTATAGTATACTACAATTTTGTGTTGTTTACTTGTTCTTTCATGATATTTTACAGTTTATTCACAAAAAAACAGGTCCATTTCTGGACCTATCCTGACTTACTCAATATGATCATATTTCTTTTGCTTTAATATCTTTGAGCTAAAGGGCTCCAAATCCACTTCAATCTTACCTTTGAAAACCGTATAATAACGATCATCAGTGTGGAAATCTTCCCTTGTTGTTTCAAGTATCTGTTGGCAAACTTGTGCTGACTTTATACCAATTTCCCATACAGGAATCTTAATTTTCTTTGGTTCATGGCTATTGTTACATACAATAACCATTTTATTGTCTTCATCAAAACGTCCATAACTTATTACGTTATGTTCACCATGTAAGAACTTAATGGACCCTGTCTTAAGGGTTGGGCAAGCATTTCTAATACTGATTAAGGACTTATGTAGGTGAAGAAGGTCTTGGTCTTCATTTCCCCAGGGATAGGTTCGTCTGTTATCAGGGTCAGTCCATCCACACAATCCTGCTTCGTCACCGTAGTAAATAGTTGGTGCTCCTGGCCAAGTCATCTGAATGACCACCGCTTCTTTCATAATCCCTTTGTTAATACCTTCTTCAGCAGCTTTTGGACCATGGGTTCCTGTTCTACCCACTTTATGGTTGGTACGGGTTAAAAACCTGCTATGATCATGATTAGACAACTCATTCATAGCAACCTGTAATGATTGTGGATGAAACCTAGACATATGATGGGTCATGGCACCAAAGAATGTATGGTGGTTGCCAAGTAAATCACCTCTAAACTCATCACTATGTTTTTCCATCCCTGTTAAAAACCAAGTCACCGGCTCCATAAATGCATCATAGTTCATCACCGTATCCCATTGATCTCCCGGACGAATCCAGTCACTAGGATCTCCATAATGCTCAGCTAAAATAATAGCTTCTGGGTTTGCATCCTTAACAGCTTTTCTAAAGTCCCGCCAGAATTTGTGGTTAAAATCTTTAGTGTAACCAAGATCTGCCGCCACATCAAGGCGCCAACCGTCAGCATTATAAGGAGGAGATACCCATTTCTTAGCAATATCTAATATGTACTGATAAAGTTTTGGTGATCCTTCAAAATTCAGCTTTGGCAAAGTTTCATAACCCCACCAACCATCATAATGTGGGTTATCAGGCCACTCCTTCTTATTATAAAAATTGAAGAAAGAACTGTATGGACTTGCCGCAGAGGTATAAGCGCCTGAAGCGTAATCATGGGCATTAGCATAAAACTTTTCTCGGTCCATCCATTTATTGAAAGAACCACAATGGTTGAATACACCATCAAGTATAACTTTCATGCCCTTGTCATGGGCCTTCTGAACAAGTTCAGCAAAACATTCATTACTTGCTTCTATGTTGGCATGTTCTGTTGTTCTTGTAATATATCTAGATGCTTTTAGGTTATCTGGATCCTCTTCTGTTAGTAAATGACCTCCATCAAGAACAATTCGCCCAAAATGAGGGTCAATTGTATCATAGTCTTGTGTGTCATATTTATGGTTCGATGGTGATACAAATATTGGGTTTAGATATATAACGTCAACGCCCAGTTCATGAAGGTAGTCTAGTTTATCCATAACACCTTGTAGATCACCACCATAGAATTCTCGAATACCATCAGCATTTGGCATCTTATCCCAGTCATCTACCTTAGTCGAAAGTTTTCCAACATATTTATATTCATTGGTTAAGACGTCGTTTGAAGGGTCTCCGTTATTGAAACGATCAACGAAAATCTGATACATAACCGCACCCTTGGCCCAACTTGGTGTTGAGAAATCTGGTACAATACTAAAATTATAATATCCTTCTGGTTCTCTAATGACACCTTTTTTATTGTAATAACACTTTAAATTGCCGGCATGAATCTCAAAATAATAGTCTACTTGTTTGTTATGAGGTGGAATTTCACCTTGATAATAATCAAACATATCTTCCGTCATCTCAAATGACATAAGGATACGCTCTTCTTTGTAACACAAAAACACACGGTCAACGTTCTGTTTCGCAGTACGTATCCGAATCTTGGTTGTGTCATTGCTGGTAGGCTCTAGTGGGATTCTATAAAATGAAGTTCCATCTGAGAAGATTGCTTTCTCGTTTAGAACTGGTTGTCTTGTATCCACATACAAAAATAGTTTTTGTGCGGCTGTTAACTGCTCGTAAGGAATATGTAGGCTCATAATGTTTCTTGACCTCTGTCAAGCGACCCTCCTTCTTATGTTCTTCCATATATTATACATCAAAAACCCAGCTCTAACCAGTTGTAAACCGTTTAAACCAAAAGCTTAACTACTTAACACAACATGAAAAATTTGGGTTTGTGAAAATATACCTTATTTAAAAGACATATGATGGGAATTTTCTACTAATCAATCACATTTTTTTGGATTTTATTATTATATAGTTGAGTATTTTGACACCTTGCCATCCCAATAAGTATTGAAGTTTGAAGACTGCCTGCTACTGGTGTATAATGATTGAGAAATTAGGTAGAAAGTAGGCTCTTATGAAAAGTCTTTTAGTTGGCATTAACGCTAAGTTCATTCATACAAACTTGGCCATACGATATATAGCAAAATACGGGGAACAAAGAAATGTCCCAATTGAGATAGCAGAATATACCATTAACCAGTCAATTGACTATATTCTAGATGGTGTTTTATCGGAAGGCGCTGATATTATCGGCTTCTCTTGCTATTTGTGGAACATAGAAATGATTAAAAAACTTGTAAGAATGATAAAGCAAGTCTCTCCTTCCACCCTTATTTTCTTAGGTGGTCCTGAGGTGTCTTATAACACAGAAGACTGGATGGCTGAGTCGCCAGGCATAGATTATATCATTGCAGGTGAAGGTGAAATTGCCACCATTGATTTGTTAAAAAAGTTATCCAATCAAGACTCCATTAACGCTTGTTACAACCTAACCTATCGCAACACAGAAGGTAATATCACAAAAAATGTTCAGGGACCAGCTATGGATCTTGCCGATGTTCCTTTTGTATATGAGAAGGGTTTACCTGGACTTAATCATAAAATACTCTATTATGAAACATCACGTGGCTGCCCCTATGCCTGCCAATATTGCCTGTCATCCATTGAAAAAGGTGTCCGTTTCAGACCACTAAATATGGTCTATAAAGAGTTACAATTCTTCTTGGATGAAAAAGTCACTCAGATCAAATTTGTTGATCGTACTTTTAATGCTAATAAAAGACATACTTTAGCCATCTGGCACTATTTACATGAAAACGATAATGGTGTAACCAACTTCCATTTTGAAATCACAGCCGATTTATTAGATGATGAAACCATTAACTTCTTAAGACATGTAAGAGTTGGTTTATTCCAATTCGAAGTTGGTGTACAATCAACTAACGAAGCAACCATTGTGGATATTGACCGTAAAACTGATTTTGATAAACTCAAAGACCGGGTACTTAGGGTGATGGAAGGCCAGAACATTCATATGCATCTGGACCTCATTGCAGGTTTACCCAAAGAAGATTACAAGTCTTTCGCTAAATCTTTTAATGATGTTATGGCCATGAAGCCTGAGCAATTACAACTTGGTTTTCTTAAAGTCTTAAAAGGTAGTCAAATCCATGTATTACAGAAACAATATGGCATCGTCTACCGAGACTTCGCACCATATGAAGTTTTATCTACCAAAGAAATGTCTTATGCTGATCTACGTAGACTTAAGGACATTGAACATTTATTAGAACTTTACTATAACAGTATGCAATTTCAAAGTAGTGTTGCCTATTTAATGGCACTATGCGCACATGATTTTGCCTTTTTTGAAGGTTTTACGACTTACTGGCGACAAAATGCTTTGTTTGACTTACCTCATAACAAACTTGCCCTTTATGATTATTTGTATGGTTATGGGACCGAATTGACCGCGGTTGATGGCTCCTACCTTAAAGACCTTATAAAATTTGATCTATGTCGTTTGGAAAGACCAAAAAAATGGCCTAAGCTTATAAACCGTAACGAAAAGACCAGTGATGAAGAGCGAAACTTCTACAAATCAGAGATTAATCAAGAAACACTTTTCAGCTCATACAAAGGCTATAACTCAAAACAGATAAGTCGAATGGCCTTACTTGAAGCTTTTGACTATAACCCTATAAGTGGTGAGAACGAGAAGACTTGGTTGTTCTTTGACTATAAAGCCCGGGATCACATGACCAACTACGCCACTTGGACCCTTATCAGAAAGGATCAACTGACATGATTGATAAAAAAAGAATGCAACGAGTATTAGACTTACTTGATGAAGTTTATGGCACTGAGCATATCTGTTACTTACACCATCAAAATGATTGGCAACTATTAATCGCCACTCAATTATCAGCCCAGTGTACAGATGACAGGGTTAACATCGTAACACCTGCTCTTTTTGAGCAATTTCCATCCATTAAAGCTTTTGCAGAAGCGGATGTTAAAGACATAGAAAAAGCCATCCACTCCACTGGCTTCTATCGTAACAAGGCCAAAAATATCAAGGCCTGTTGTGAAATGCTTTTGATTAATCATGGTGGTCTTGTACCTAATGATGTTGAGGCTCTCATAAAGCTTCCCGGTGTGGGTCGTAAGACTGCCAATGTGGTGGTTGGCCATATGCATAACACACCTGCAATCGTCGTTGATACCCATGTAAAAAGAATCTCTAATAAATTAGGGTTTACCACACTTCAAGACCCTGTTAAAATAGAGTATGACCTAATGAAGAAGTTGCCAGAAGAACATTGGCTTAGATATAACACACAGATTATTGCACATGGACGGGCCATCTGTACAGCTCGAAGCCCTAAATGCCATGAATGTTTCTTACTTAGAGATTGTCCATCTGGACTAAACCACAGAGCTGAGCAAATTGTCAAAAAAGAAAAATTATAGTGAGGTAGAGACATTAATGGAAGAGAAAATGAAAACACCAATCGTTATTGGTATTGCAGGTGGTACTGGTTCAGGCAAAACAACTTTAGTGAACAAATTAAAGGAAGTTGTAGGAAGTGAAGTTGTCACTTTAACCCATGATTTCTACTACAAGGCTAATTCTGACAAACCTCTTGAGGTGCGTAGCAAAATGAATTATGACCATCCTCATGCCTTTGATACAGATATGATGGTTGAACATGTTAAGGCCCTTAAAGCAGGTAAAGGCATTGAACATCCTTTATACGACTTTGTTAATCACACTCGAGCTGAAGAGAGTGTATGGGTTGAACCTACTAAAGTCATCATCGTTGAAGGTATATTAATATTTGAGCATAAGGCATTAAGAGAACTCCTTGATATGAAAATATTTGTTGATACGGATGCAGATGTTAGGATTATCAGACGTATCGTTAGAGATGTTAAAGATAGGGGTAGAAGCCTTGACTCTGTTATTCAACAATATCTCAACACGGTTAAGTTAATGCATGAAGAGTTTGTTGAACCTTCTAAGAAATTTGCCGACATCATTGTACCTGAAGGTGGCTACAACCTAGTTGCTATATCAATGATTCGTGATAGAATCAAAACTTTGCTTGCAAGAGACTAAGTCCTTCAATAAATGGCATAAAGTTCATATAAGATTGAATTCTGTTACCTATAGAATTCAATCTTTTTTATTGTTCTGATTGTTTATTTGGTTACCTAGAATTTCCACTATAGCACAAGACCTTTTTACGAGGTTATCCAGCCGCTGTATATGTTGTAAACTTGATTTGTAGCAATAGAGCGTCTAATGACTCTAGTTGAAAAAGGAGACCTTGTAATGAAAAATAACTTTTTAATCGTCGCCATCCTAGCTATCTTAGTCCTTGCTTTGGTAGGGTGTTCAGAAACCGTCGAACCGCCAAGTTCGGAAACTGAAGATGTGGTATCTGACACAGTAGAACCTTCTGAACCAGAAGCACCCGTTACCGAAGTAGAAGATGTAAGCCCAAGTGATCCCCTCTATGATTTAACAGCCCTTGAATTAGCTTATCTCATGGGAAATGGTACCAACTTAGGGAATACAATGGAAGCCTACGGACGGACTACTGTTGGTGTCAACCAAGATCCATCTGTATATGAAACTTTATGGGGTCAGCCAATTACAAGCCCTGAGATGTTTGTTGCCATGAAAGAATCTGGCTTTGACTCTATCCGTATTCCAGTTGCTTGGACCAACGCAATGAACTTCGAAAGTGGTGACTATACCATTGGAGAAGCCTATTTAGACCGTGTAGAAGAAATAGTTAACTATGCCATCGATGCTGACATGTTTGTGGTTGTAAACGATCACTGGGATGGTAGTTGGTGGGGAATGTTTGGTTCTGCAACGCCATCTACAAGAGATGCCGCAATGGACCTATATGTCAGTATGTGGACTCAAATCGGCGAAAGGTTTAAAGACCATTCTGCTAAACTAATCCTTGAATCTGCCAATGAAGAGCTAGGCAATCGTCTTAACGATGCTGACATAGCAGCTGACTCTGGCACCCTATCTGAAGATGAATGTTATGAGATGACAAACCTGATTAACCAAACTTTTGTAGATACGATTCGAAGTACTGGTGGCAACAACGACCAACGTTTTTTACTTATAGCTGGCTATAATACAGACATTAGAAAAACTGTCGATGATCGTTACCAAATGCCTACTGATACGGCTGAAAATAAATTATTACTATCTGTTCACTACTATACACCTTGGCAATATTGTGGTACCAGTGGTGTTGCCAGATGGGGGACAGAGAAACATTATAATACCCAAAATGACCTTTTGGCCATGATGACTAAATATACAGATCAAGGCTACGGCATTATCTTCGGAGAGTATGCTGTTTTGACAAAGGGAGACGGTACCCTTAAGAATAACACCATAGATTTCACCAGAAATTTCTTAGATAATTGTGACTTATATGGTTATGTGCCAATGTTATGGGACACCAATGCCTTTTTCATACGACAAGACCTTGAGATATTTGACGAAGAACTTAGGAAGCTCTATAGCGATCGTAGTCTATCCGCTCAATCCACGATGACTGAAGAAGAGGTTACAACAATGGCTAGGCAGTCTATGGAGGATCATTTGGCCATTGCTATTGAGAATGATGCCAATAACCCTGAAACTGGACCTGTGCTCAATGGGGATGAAGACGCCGTTGCTTGGCTTATGTTTAACAGCAATGACTACGCTAATACTTATAGTGTTGGTGACTTATACGATCCAACCTCAAAGTCCGACGGTATTATAGCAACAGATCTGTATATTGATGGACCTGGCACATATACTGTAGGCCTTGATTTTAGAAACACAGCTGGTGGTTTTGCCAATTCTACTTCATTTACAGCCCTAGGTATTTCCAATGGTGAGCTACTCTATCCTGGTTACATTATCAACATTACAGAAATTCTCATTAACGGTGTACCTTATGAAATAAACAAGATCCCTTATACCACTGCAGATGATGCTGTCTGTACAAGGGTGAACTTATATAATGGCTGGGTTAATGAGATTCCTGAAGAAGCAAGGGTATCCAACCCCAATATGTTGCCTTATGTTTCTCCAACCATTCTTGATCCACAGAAGCTTGGAAATATAGAAACTTATTTTGTCACTTTTGAATACGGCCCAGTCAACTAAAAAAAGTACATAATTAAGGACGTTCCTCTTTTACTGGGGAACGTCCTTTTTCTATTTGTTCTTCTTAACTTCATAGTCGAATCTTGTAAATATTGCTGGCTGAACCATCTTCCTACCATTCCCTGTGGCATACATGGCAAAATAGTTACCCGTAAATTTACCACCAACTTCCGTTGTAAGATAGGCTGTTTCTCCTCTTCCTAGACAAATTTCATCGCCTTGCTTTCTGTACTTCAGTCTATAACTTTCTTTATCCGCTTCAATAATAAGTTCAACAGCCTCGTCATCAAATTCAACTTGTTGTTCTATCTTTACTAGGCTGCCTATTTGTCTGCGTAGAATCAAATAAGACTTCCCTAATAGATAAGATACAGCAATCTCATAGTGATGCTGATGGTTCATATAGATTGTCAGGCCAGCCTCTTCACCTTCCTGGCTTGGTTGAAAGCTGAGAAAGGCTCTAACAATACATTTATGGTGTTCTTGGCGCCTACCCAACCAGGCCAAACTCTTCGCTTCGGATAAGCCAACCTCATTCCCATACAGTTTTAAACCTTCTGCAGTTCCTTGCCAGAAAACTTCCTCAGGGTTATAAATAAAATTCCAATGGTAGCCCAAATCGGCTTCATCAAATACGTCACTAGTCAGACCACTTGTATTGTTCTGAATCAATGGTTCCTCTTGATTTAAAGGCAGTTGATTGCTATCAATCAACTCGTCCAGTTGGCCATCACGTCCTATCAGTGGCCACCCTTGTGCATCCCAAGACAGGGGCACTAACATGGTCTCTCGTCCTAGATTGTGTCTAAAAGGATAAGAGACAGGTCTAATCCCTAGACATACCGCCCACCAATGTTTGTTCTGATCACAAAAAATATCAGCATGACCAACGGCTTTGATGTCCAAACCATAACTCCGATTGCTGAGGACTGGGTTCCTTGGACAAGGCTCATAGGGGCCATATATATGTTGGCTCCTGGCCACAGTTAACATATGGCATAGTTCTGTTCCACCTTCTGATATGAAGAGATAATACCAGCCATTGATTTTATATAAATGAGGTCCTTCCGGATCATTACCACCTGTTCCTGCCCATATAGGATATATCTCATTTACCACCTCTCCACTTTCTATATCCAACTCACATAAGAAAATGGCACCATTGGTGCCTGTATAATAAACTTTCCCATCATCATCAAAGAACAAGGAAGGGTCTATGCCTGGACAATCGATCCATATTGGATCAGACCACTCACCTCTAGGGTCCTTAGTCCATACCATGAAATTTCCTTCATCTTGGTCGCCATAGGCAATGTTTGTACAAACAACATAAAAAATACCCTCATGATATCGAATCGTTGGGGCATAGAGTCCAGTAGAATTAGGATTACCTTTTCTCAACTTTAGCTGGCTGTTCCTTGTAATACAGTGGCCAATAGGTGTCCAGTTGATTAAGTCTCTACTATGGTGAATTGGAATGCCAGGAAAATATTCAAAAGTAGAATTAACGATGTAATAATCCTCACCCACCTTACAAATACTTGGATCAGGATAAAAACCAGGAATAATCGGGTTCTTGTATTTCATGACTACATCCTTTCAAAATTAATTGGTCTTTATGTAATAAAACAAGCACTTAGCCATTGTAGCTAAGTGCTTGGTCAATCCTATTCCTTCTTCATTGCATCTTCGAAGCCTTTTCTTGTTGCGGCTTCATTTTCAGACCATTCAACACACTTGTCATAGCCATATTGCTTGGTTAAGAAAGTCATTTCCTTCACTAAAGCTGTGAATTCTTCATCTGTCTCAGCGTAAATGGCTCTCCAAGAGTAATCTTTAATTGCTTTGATTACTTGCTCCCATACAACCTTCAGCTCATCACTACGTTTGCTTTCTGAATAGGCTGTACCTATGGCAAGGGTATACGGCTTAGAATCTAAGTAAGATTGGATATTATCAAATCCTGTGTAGTCTCTCCAGTCTGCCTCAGTGTCATTTCTTGGAACAGTTTTATTGCTCTTCCATGAATCCCAATTATAGGTCTCTCCATTAGAATCAGGATTGGCTGCATCTGCCGCCCATGTATTGTTGTTCATTTGGTTGGCACCGTCATTAAATTCACCAAAATAACCTGTCTCTTCTGGGAATGATGTGGTACGGTCATTATGCATTAATTTACCAAGTTCTGTGGCATAAGTGTTGCCTTCTTCATCATAATCCCATGTAATGCCTTGAGGTCCATGGTCCGTTGTCATACGACCTTCCGGCGTTGATAACCAGTTAATGATTTCCATACACAACTCCGGGTATTGAGTTTTAGAACCAATACTCCAAATTCTATTACCACCTAAGACATTCATACCATAAACAATTGGTGTTGCCTCATCTGGTGCTTTTGTCATCATAATCTTGTTTTCATTTATGTGTGTATCATTGTTAAAAGCGGCAGACCCTGCAAAGTTAAAGATTGAGAAAAATGTTCCACCGTTTTGTACTTTAGCTGTCACCTCATCAAAGGTTTGTGTCATAGAGTCTGGATCAATTAAGTCTTTTTGATAGAGGGTGTTAAAAAACTTCAAGGATTCAAGGTAAGGACCCTCTGGATTAAGGGCATCATAGAATTCACCTGTATCCACATTGTAAAGGCCAATGCCAAGTTCATCATAACCATAGTAGGCAGTTGCCATTGATTTAACATACATGACCATGTTGCCATCCCAATCAGGCCATAATGATACGGCATAGGTTGGGTCACCAACATCATCTGTAGGTGCAATCTCTTTCATCTGAGCAAGTACATCCACAAATTCATCTAAATTCTTCATTGAAGGGTAACCTAATTCTTTATATAAGTCCCAACGTAAATCCCAAGTATAGAAGAAAGAGGAATGGTCTTCACTACTAGTAGCAACCCCATGACCAAAGCCATATAAAGTACCACCAGATATTTGCTTGTTTTTTTCAAGTGCATAAGGCATATGTTCTTTTATATATGGCCCGTATTCATCCACTAAGCCATCTTCATTCCAGTCAAAAAGTAGACCTGCTTCAATAGCGTTTAGATAATCTTCACCATCTCCACCCCAAAGAACAATATCTCCTAAGTTACCTGCTTCCATTCTTGTATCATAAACACCATCCGTATCAGGTACGATGATTACTTTAACATTAAATCGATCCAGTAATTCTTTGCCAAACCATCCAGTTAGTTCACCTGAGTAATTAGCCAATTGGCTATAGGCCGTTAATGTCACTGGTTCTTCTTTTTCTATTTCTTCAGTCTCTTCACCATTGCTTGTGGTATCGACTTCTTCAACACCAACTTTTTGCACACATGCAGTAAACAGTGAGACAACTAAAGTTAACATCAACATGATTGCTAATAATTTCTTCAACTTATTTCCTCCTTTTTCTTAACCTTACAACTATCCTTTGACTGCCCCTAACATAATACCTTTTTCAAAATAACGTTGCATGAATGGGTAAACCATTAAGATCGGAATAATTGTAACCATCGATATGGTATACTTTATAACTTTACCATTTAAGGCATCCTGAACCGCCGTTGCTGAAGTGGAACCACTTGATTGCATCAAGGCAGCTAAGTTACTTGATGTGTTTAGATAGTTATAAAGTCTGTGCTGTATCGTGTAAAGATTCGGTGCATTTTGCATCAGAATCAATGAATCTGTAAATGAATTCCAATGACCAACAGCTCCAAATATGGCTATTGTAGCAAGTATTGGTTTGCTAAGTGGCCATATAATATGTCTAAATATGGTTAAATAACCCGCCCCATCAATAAAGGCACTTTCCTCTAGCTCAGCTGGTATAGACTCAATGTAGGTCTTAACCAATATGATGTTAAAAGGTGCAATAATACTTGGGATAATATAGGCCATGAAATTATTGGTTAATCCTAACATGGACATATTTAGGTACCAAGGAATAAGGCCAGCGTTAAAATACATGGTAATAATCAAGAACCTATACCAGAATTTTCTGCCCCACATTTCCTTTTTGGTGACCAAATAGCCAACAAATGCTGAGGCAACCACCATAAGAGATGTCCCTATAACTGTTCGACTCACAGAAACCATAAAGGATGTACCTAAGTCATTCACACTTTGTAAAGCTAAGTAGTTCTTAATCTGTATACCTTTTGGCAAAAAGTTAACCATACCTTTTTGGACCAACTCATTATCTGAAATGGTATTAATGAATAGGTAGTAAAAAGGGAAGAGGCAACTTATGGTGAATATTAGAAACACTGAATAATTTAGGATGTTAAAAAGAATGTCTTCTTTTTTCAACTTAAATCTTTGTTTAACAACAACTTCTTCTTTGACTTTCATACTATTCACCTCCTAAACTATGTTCTCGCCACGAACGGCTTTTGATAAACGGTTACCTATAAATAAGAGCAATACACTAATGACTGATTTCATCATTCCTATAACAGTTGACAATGGAATAACTCCATTTTTGATACCTAATTGGTATACGTAGAGGTCAAGGACAGTAATTACATTGGTGTTTGTTGCGTTCTCAAATACCAAATACTGGTCCATACCATTGCTCAAAATGGCTGCAATAGACATAACGAGTAGTACAAAGTAAGTTGGCATTAAAGATGGTAATGTAATGTAGCGCATTTTCTGGAATCGACCAGCACCATCTACTGTTGCCGCTTCATACATTTGAGGATCAATACCAGATATAGCTGCTATATAAATAATCGCACTCCATCCAAGGCCTTTCCACATACCCCAACCTAACATCTTAAACCAAATATTACTTTCACCCATTAGGTAATTTGTTGCTTCACTAGTTGCACCTGAATTCATCATAATGCTGTTAACAAAACCATCTGTTGAGAATATAGCAAGGGCTATGGCATAAACCAGTACCCAACTGATGAAATTCGGAATAGTGGTGAATATCTGTACAAATCTTTTAAACCATTTACTTTTTACTTCTGACAAAAATACGGCAAAAATCATTGGTACCCAACTTGTAGCTATACCTAAACCACTCATTGCCAAAGTATTTCTCAACACACGAACAATGTCTTTACGTGTGGCTGCATTTTCAAATAAGTAGGTGAACCATTTAAAGCCTACAAAATTGTCCCAGGTCAAGGTTCCCCCTGCCTTGTAATTAAAGAAAGCGTATCGCCATCCCCAAAGAGGAAGGTAGGAGAAAATAAAAATGAGTGCAATAAATGGCAAATATAAAAGAAACAATCGATATTGTCGCTCTATCTCAAAGGGCATGCTTTTGTCTGCTTTAGGTGTCAAAAGCATTAAAATAGCTGAGGTTAAGACAGCTATAAGTGCTATACCTGCAAACCAATAAAAGCCTGCTGGAAAAAGGGGTAAAACCCTTGCTACATCCACTGCCTGTTCAAAATATTGATAGCCTTTATAAATACCAATAATACCTAGAAGCTGAAGTAATCCTCCACCAAAGGTTACCTTAAAGGCTAAATTCTTAAACCTAAGATTCCCAAGGGAAAAACTTGCCCCCGCTGCTACCAAACCTATACCTACACATAAGACAATGCTTGAATAAAAGATGGTAATAAATGCGTTTTCTGTTACCCATCCTTTTGTAATCATACGTACAGCTTCTTGAGTCAACATTGAATAAGATATTGCTGATGTAAAAAGAGACATAGTTTTATTAATGTATTCTGTGACACGTGCTGGGTTAATAGCTGGAAAAAACATCATGATTGTCGCCAGAAGTGCACTAGCCCTTAGCAAATAAACCATGCCATTTTTTATCCACTGGTTTTTATGTTCTTTGTTCATCTTAATCCTCCATGCTCAATCTAAAAGCCATCTTCATAGGACGAGGCAAACCATCAGGAGTCTGCCTCGTCACAAGTAGTCATTATTTTTTCTTTAGGAAATATGCGCCGCCACCAATAACTGCTGCAATCGCTACAACAATACCGACAATAACACCTGTAGAAAGACCATCTACTTCATCTTCTACTGGAGCAGGCTCTTCTACGACTTCTGCTTCTGGTTCTGCTGCTTCTGCTTCTATTGTTTCAGTTTTTTCTTCTTCTTTAACTTCTTCCACCGGAGCTGCTTCTTCCTCAATAACAGCACCCGTATTAAGGCCTGTACCAACTAAAGTGAAATCAACTCTAATCTCTTCTGCTGGTGTTAATAAACCTGGCATAACAACTGGAAGATCTGCTGTACCACTACCCCATACGTTGTATAGTTCCAGTCTTAATCGACCATTACCTTCAAGGTCACCTGTAAGGATATTTTTATTCTTAGAATCCACTTTAACACCGTCTACAAAGACTTCAACCGTTACTTCTAAGTCTGTTACTGTTAAGGATGCGTCGTCTGCTTCTTGAAGTGTTCCAAGATGCACCATTGCTTCTCCCAAATTCTCAATATCAATTAAGAAAACTTGACCTTCTGTTGCTTGTGCTTCAGCACCAATATCTTCTGCTTTAACATAAACTGAATATTTGCCATCTCCGATGACTGCTGTATCTCCTGATACGCCAGGCGCGTAAGTTTCCCAAGCACCACTCACATCACTAAACATCATAAATGCGTTAAACTCAGATGGCATTTCATAGTCTTCTTCTACTTCTTCAAGTGGTTCACCTTCAATTAATGTAAAGGTTACTTCTACTGTTTCAATCGCTGTATAAGCTGTTCCATCAACTGGTTGTGCTGATACTTCTGAGTAATCTAATCCATTGGTACGTCCTTCTTCAACTTTTTCAACCCATGCATTAAATAAGTTGGTTCTTGTGTCGGTACCGTTATCTGAGTTGGTGTAAGTTGCACCGTAGTCGATGGCTTCACCATTAATTTTCACTTCATCAATTTGCATGTAAGAATTTGGGAAGTATAACTCACCATCTTTTACTTCGACGTCCATAAAAACGATATCTGGTAAAGAACCACCTTCAACACCTGTGAAATCAAGAGCTGTTGTGTATTGTCCAAATCCAGTTACTGTTGCATTAGAAGCAACAACTGGTGCATAATCATTGCCATCAAACCAGTACTGGTATGTCCATGAATTGTCTGCAATTGAAATATAAGCTGTTGTACCTTCTTCAGGTAATGGTTGTCCAACTGGTGCACTGTTACCAAAGGCAACACCATCACCAAGAGTGAACGTTACTTCTATTGTTTTAACTTCTGGGTATGCATCTCTATCAAATACAACTGCACTTACGTCTGTAGCATCTCCATCTGCAGTTCTACCTTTGTCAACTTCAGATACCCATTCGTTGAATAAGTTAGTACGTGTTGCAATGTCATCGTCAGATGATGTGTATGTTTTACCTATCTCAACATCTTCTCCGTTGATCTTAAGGGAATCAATTGTCATAAAACTGTCTGGGTATAAGCTTTCACCATTAGATATCTCAACATCTAAGAAAGCGATACCAGCAGCAAATCCTGCTTCAGTACCTGTTAAATCTAAAGATACTGTATATTGACCATTACCTGTCACTGCTTGAGTTGTTGCTACAACTGGTGCATAGTCATTACCGTCCATCCAGTATTGAACGCCCCAATCTCCTGCTGCAAATGTTAAGTAAGCAGTTGCCTCTTCTTCTGCTTGAAGCGTTGTCACATTAAACATCATTGCACTAAGTCCCAATACCAGTGCAAAAAAGAAACTAGCTATTCTTTTAAAGTTCTTTTTCATTTCTCTTCCTCCTAAATACAATATTATTGTTGGTTTACTAATCACTACTAAAGTTTATTGTAAATACTTAGGACTTAAAACCATGGACATTTGACATCTGTATCACAAAAAATTATAGATTTTTTTACTTAAAATGGCCAAATATCAAGAACTTAAGACGATGGCAAAAAAAGTATAATTTTCACTATACATGACCTATATTCTTCATGTATTAATTGGTAACCATCCATTGTAAACTAGTAGTAATATCTACATTTCTAGGTGCCTCACACACAGAAAAAAAGTGCTGAAACATTATAGTGTTTCAGCACTTTTTATTTACTCTAAAGCTATGTATTTCATCTGCAGTTACTGGTAACACATAAGTTCTGCCTTCAATTTCTAACATAAGCAAATCATCCACACTACCTCTAATGGCAACAGCGACATAATCCTTGGTCCACTGTAAATCTATCAAATGACCCTTTCTAATCTTAAGGCCTTTGACTTGGCCTTCATCAACAATCTGACGCATAACTGTGAGTATTCTTATACGCTCTCCATAGTCTTGAACCATGAATTCAGCGATCCCTCTTGTTCCACCAAAATTCCCATCAATCTGAAAAAGTTCTTCACCATCCATCTTCCTTCTATGAGAGGATAAGAGATTTGGACAAGTTAGTTCACCAATCATGATTTCCAAATAATTCTTAGCCAACCCTATCTCTTTAAACCTCGCCAAAAGACATAGACCCCATGCACAGTGCCAGCTAGTAAAATCTCCACCATCCTCTATACGGCGCAGTAAAGCTTTTCTTCCAGCCTCAATTACTTGGTCACCTTTGCCGAACATGGATTCACCAGGGAAAAAACCAAACAGATGGGAAAGATGTCTGTGGCCAATATCTTTTTCCAAATACTCAGTCTGCCACTCTTTCAAATAGCCATCTTCGTGTATTGGTATAGGCGGCATCTGTTCTAATAAAAGCTCCAATTCATCAATTAAGCCTCTATCAAGCCCCCATAGTTGATGTACCTTACTAAGTTCCCCTACAAAGCCTTCAATAAGGGATATGTCCATCACAGAACTATAACTCATACTTGCTAGATAACCATCCTTGGTGTAGTACTGATTTTCAGGTGATGTAGAAGGACAAGTAGACAAGTGTCCTTCTGGATCTAAAGTGAGCTGCTCTTTAATGAAGTGAGCTGTTTTAAGTAAATAGTTATAAAGGGACTGATTGTATGCCGGCTTAGGATTTTTACATATATGTTCTGCCACATGGAAAGCTAGCCATACCCCAGCCATTGGCCAATATGCCCATGAAGGGGATCCATTGACGGGTCCTATGTCAAACCACACATCTAAATTATGGTGTACAGCCAACGTATCATTGCTTTGTGCCAAATCCACCAACAAATTAATGAGTGCATCATTGGCTTCATCTATCTGACAAACTTGACTATGCCAATAGTTCATCTGTAGGTTAATGTTGGTTGTGTAGTTACTACACCAGGGTGCCCTTAAATGTTCATTCCATATGCCTTGTAAGTTGGCAGGTAATGACGCCTGTGATGAACTTTGGTTAAGTAAATACCTACCATAGTGATAATAGAGGCCTATTAGGCTATAATCCGTCGGGTCTTCTCTGTATTTCAACCGTCTTTCATCTGTTGGTAGTTGACTATAATCATTTGAGGCAAGCCATAAGGTATTCATGTCAAATTGTGCTTCCATGGCTTCAATATGACCCCTCAATATATCATCACTCGTCTTCTGCATTGAAGCTTCTAGTCTTCCTAAGGCAAGTGTTCTTAAGTCGTCTTGATCCAAGGCTTTTAATTGGCCATAGGGTTCATAATTGCTAGAGATCGTCATATATAGAATCACTTTTTGATCTTCCATACATACTTTACAGACGAAAGCATACTCTATTGTTTTTGCAAGAGGATCATACTCAATTTCTTGACTTGATTCATCATAAGAAGGTACTTTACTTGGACACCTACCTGTGACACTATATACATTCCCTTCCCTTAAGGATTCTGTATAGCCAAGGGCTGGTTCAATCGTCAGTGAAATGTTTTGATATAGGTCTTCTGTCGTCAAATCAGATGTTATGGGTTCTAGTTCAATCACCATTATATTGTTTTTCTTAGGCACATAGCTTTTGCTTATATAAACATCATAACTACTTGTACAGATACCACTTCTAATATCTAAGGCTCTTTTATGACAAAGTTGCGTCTGTCCCCTAAATCTTAGTTTAAGAAAACCAAAGGGTAAATAAGTCTCTTTCCAAGGACCTAACAAACTCTCTTGAACCAAACTTTCTGCTTCACTAATACGGCCATCAAATATAGCTTCTCTCACCGTGCTCAAGACCTTGGAATCAGCTACATATGGCGCTTTACCCAACTTACCTGACCAAAGGGTTTCTTCGTTTATTAGGAATTGACCGTTTCCATAATCGGTTAAGCCAAGTCTGCCATTACCCGTACATAAAGCTTCTTCAAAAGACTCAGCTGCTTTATTAAACCACAATATATGGTCTGAACTTTTAATATGTTTAAATTTTTCTTGGTCCATCTTCTTCTCCTAATAGGCCATAAGTGACCGCCTTTAGCTTTCTTGCTGCAAGTGTTGTCCCTGAGTTAACACGCTGAATGAAGTACAAGATAATCAACTGCTCTTGTGGGTCAATGGCAACATAGTTGCCTGTCCATCCATCCCATCCATACTCACCAACGCTGCCATTAGACCCTGCCAGTGCTGGATGCTCCATTATTCGCATGAGATTTCCATAACCATACCCCTTTAGATACATCCAATCGTAGGCTTCTTTTTGTTGGTCTGTCAGCTGATTGCTGGTTAATAACTTCACTGTTTTATGACCTAAGATCGAAACACCCTCATAAGAACCCTTATTAAGGAGCATAGTAGCAAACTTCTCATAGTCATCTATTGTAGATACAAGGCCTGCTCCTCCAGATTCAAAAATCGGTGGGTACTTAACATCCATAATAGCTAGGTTGTCTCCTGTATAAGGCTTTAATGTTTTACTTGCCTCATCATATTCATAGTTCTGGGATAACCTGTGCCATTTGTCTTGCGGGACATAGAAGTCTGTATCCACCATACCCAGTGGGTCAAATATTGAGGTCTTAAGAAATTCACCAAAAGCCATACCTGAAGCCACTTCGATGACTGCTCCAAGAACATCTGCACTGGCTCCGTACATCCAGCTGGTTGAAGGTTCAAAAGCCAAAGGGCATCTTCCAATAGCATTGCCAAAATCAACTAAACTCTGTTTGTTGCTTGACTGACCTTTATCAATGAGTTCTTGAAAGACCTGGCCTACTGCTTGCTGGGCAATGCCTTCTCCTGGGTAGACAAGACCTGACGTCATATTTAGTAAATCCTGTATCGTCACTTCATTTGCTGCCATAGTCACTTGACCGTCTATGACCACCTTTTGATTTTTAAAACCCTCAAGATAATTGGATACTGGTTCTAATAGATCAACAATACCTCTTTCAAAAAGAATCATCATGGCGGCAGCTGTAATAGGTTTTGTCATAGAATAGAGTCTAAATATTGCATCAGACTTTAACTCTGTCCCCTCTTCTATATTCTGATAACCGAACTGTTTATTATATATAGCTTTACCATTCCTAATAACCTTAAGAGAGGCACCTGCAATCTGTTGACTTAGTAACTCTTTATCAATAATATCTTTATAATAATCTGCTTTCATCTTGTCCTCCACTAAGAAATTAAGTCACTTATATCCTATTCATTTAGCATAATATTTATAACTGAAAAAGACAACTTAGCAAATCCTTAAACTACTACAGTGAGAATTCGACTTATTCTAGCCATTAAGTCTTATTTTCCATGCACGGAATCACCAAAATTAGCTGTATTGATATTTACCTAAACTTGCTATAATAAGATTATTCTTTATTATACTTGCATAAAGTGCGCCCTCTGGCTATGGGTGTACTAGAATAATTTGTTTATTATCTATATAATGGGTTTAGGAGGATCTCCAAATGAAACTTACATCAAAAGGTTTATTCCCCATCATTCTTATTGTCTTATTAATGGTACAACTGTTATCAGCTTGTTCAATAATAGATGGCAAAGACACATCCACAAATGATCAAAATGGCAAATCTGAATATGATACCTTTATTACTGTTGATGTATTTTGCTCACAAGCAAACTATCAAGGTCTCCAAGCAGGCTGGTTTGCCCAAGTTGTAAAAGATAGATTTAACATGTCACTAAACATCATTGCCCCAAATGTAGCAGGTGGTGGTGATACACTTTATCAGACAAGGGCTGCTGCTGGTAATTTAGGAGATATAGTCATGATTGGTGCTGAAAATGGTCGACTTACTGAAGCCATAAATGCCAACCTACTACTAGACATGTCCAACTATACTTACTTAATGCCCCAAGTTATGACCTATGAATCCGCTATTAAGAACATACAAGAAAAAATCAACCTTGATGATGGCATCTACGCCATTCCATCAAGTGTAACGAGCTATGACGCAACAGAACCTTCTGAGGCAACAGAACCAACTTTTGGCCCCTACCTAAGATGGGATCTATATACTGAAATAGGTGCCCCAAGAATGACTACCCTTGAAGATTTATTGCCTGTTCTTAAAGAAATGCAAACCCTCTATTCTGAAACAGAAAGTGGTCAAAAAACCTATGGCTTTTCTCTATTTAAAGACTGGGATGATAATCTAATGATGATGGGTAAACAACCTGCTTGTTTTTATGGTTATGATGAAATCGGCTTCTTATTAAGTAAAGCAGATGGGTCAGATGTGGTAAGTATTATCGAACCTGATTCTCCTTATATACGTTCACTCCGCTTATACTATGAAGCCAATCAAATGGGCCTTGTTGATCCTGATTCACCCACTCAAAACTGGGATACTGTATGGTCTAAGTACGCTGATGGTGCCATTCTATTCTCACCTTGGCCTTGGCTTGGTCAAGCAGCCTATAACACTGTTGAGAACCTTGACGCTGGTAAAGGTTTTATGATGGCCGCCATAGATGACATGGAGATATTCTCTTATGGTGCAACACCTAATGGTAGTGATTATGTGGTTGCTATAGGGTCCCAATCTCAAGATCCAGAAAGAATGGCAGCCTTCATTAACTGGCTCTACTCTCCTGAAGGCATCTTAATGAGTACCTCACAAACTGGTAGCACCAGTGGACCTGAAGGTTTAACCTGGGAGATGGTGGACGGACGACCTCAATTAACTGAATTTGGTATAAGAGCTATGTTAGAAACTGGAGCCGTCATGCCTGAAGCTTGGGGTGGTGGTCGTTGGGAAGATGGTATTTCCCAGATCAACTTCAACACGGTCTTATCAAAAGATATTAATCCTGAAACTGGATTTAGCTACGATTTTAGGTATTGGGATTCTTATATTGAATTTGTCTCAACACCAATACACAAGTCATGGCAGACACGTATGGGATCACTATCAACCTTTGATTATCTCAACCAATCTAATCAACTCATCGTTGCACCTGGCACCAATTACTTAGCACCAGCTGAAAATGCTCAGATTAGCACCCTAAGAACTCAATGTAAAGAGGTCATAGTAGACTACTCCTGGAAAATGGTTTTCGCCAATAGCCAAGAGGAATTTGACGCTTATCTTGCAAAAATGCGAGACACCGTTATGGACCTTGGTTATGACGCTGTACTTGAATTTGACTACAAAACAGCCAAAGACCTTAACGCTGCTAGGGATCAAGCCAGAAAATAATAATTATGAATATGAAAGAGACAGTTCATCTGAACTGTCTCTTGTTGATTTTATTCTGTTGTCTCAACATCTACATGATGTTTGATCCTATAGTCATTAGGCGTTGTGCCTTCAAACTGTTTGAATTTCAAGTGGAAATAATCCACATTCTTGTAACCAACCAAAGCTGATATTTCATAAACTTTATAGCGCTGATCCAGTAATAAGGTTTTTGCCCTATTGGTTCTAACTTGGTGTAGGTAGTCATTGAAGCCTACATCCATCTTCTTACTAAATATTTTTCCTAAATAAGACGAGTTATAACCAAATTTAGGTGCTAAGCGTTTAAGCTTTATGTCCTCGTCATAGTGGTGCTGAATGTAATCAATGATTTCATCCACAATACTATCACTGGAGAATCCGCCTATAAGCTGAACCAGTCTATGGACTTCTTCAGTCATAAACTCTAAGGTATCTTCTAAATAAAGGCATTCATGGAACCATTCAATGATCTCTGCATTGGTTAAAAAATTAGGTTCATAATTGCTATAGTTCCTCTTAAACTCTTGGACGATATAGATATACACACCTGCTAAGAAACTTTTCATAGATTCAGTACTATTTTTCGAATAGATCAATTGCTCTTTTAAGCCTTCAAGGTAGGTCATACATTCTTTTTTCCTGAAAATAACAATGTAATTATATAATTTTTTCCCAATCTCCTTGGAATGTTGAGCTGAGAACATATAAGTCAAAAGTTCTTTACTAGGCAATTCAGATAACTCAACTATATGTTGTGTACGGTCTAAGAAAAACTGTCTCTCAAATACAGCCAATGCTTCATGATAAGAGTAATATATTTCATTAATGCCTGCAACCACCCGGCCAACAGCAATAAAAGATATGTTTTCTTCAATTGCACTAAAATCCTTCCTATAACCTGCAAATCTTCCAATGATTAACTCACCTTTAAGTAATATAACCCTATATTTCTCAATACTTAATTGTTCAATCATATTGGTTCTAGTTGGTACTTTTAGGGCTTCACACAAGCTTGTATAAACATCTTTTCCTTCTGATAATTGCTGAATGATAAGGACCTGGTACTGGTCAGCATCCAGATTTAATTCACCTAATGAATACTCAAGGGTTGCTAAGCTTTTACCCTCAATTTTCATCATATCTTCAATAATCTTAGCCTTTGCCTTCTCTTGATAATAGTTATGGTGTTCTGTATGAATCTGTTGTTTCTGAATAAGATTCTTAATGTTCTGGACGGACGTATAAAGTTCTTCTTCTTCAATTGGCTTGGTCAAATAATAGTCCACATCACAACGAATGGCTTCTTGAGCATACTTAAACTCAGAGTAACCACTCAGGACAATGATATGGCCTGTAAATCCATCTTCTCTTAACTGACTTGCCAAGTCCAAACCTTGTAACTTAGGCATTCTAATATCCACAAGGATTAAGTCAGGCAACAACTTTTTTATGTCATTATAGGCCACTAGACCATTACTCGCCTCACCACATATATCAAAACCAAGGCCTTCCCAGTCTATTATATTTTTAAGGCCTTGTCTTACAACTTCTTCATCATCTGCTATATATACCTTAAGCATTATTGCTCCTTTCCACCTGTTTATGTTTAGGAATTTCAAAACTTATACAAGTGCCAATACCTAGAGTTGAATCAATTGTGAAGTGACTTGATTCTCCGTAATACAACAACAAACGTTGCATGATATTGAATAAGCCAAAACTACCTTGACCATTTTGCTTCTCTTGATTAAGATCCATTATAAGCTTAAGTCGCTCATCTGTAATGCCACAACCATTATCTTCAATTTCAATGACAATGCCTTGACCTTTATCCTTACATCTAATCCAAATCATACCATTCTCTGTAGTTTCTTCATGGCCATGTAATAAGGCATTTTCCACAAGCGGTTGAATCAATAAGGGTAGGATTGGAATATCTTCTATGTTGATATCTTTGTGTACCTCAATGGCATAATCAATCCGATTAGCAAACCTAAGTTGTTGTATGCCAAGGTATATTCTAATATAGTCCAGCTCAGATTTCAGGGTTGTTACTTCACCTGTTGATTCTAGATTGTACCGCATATACCTACCGAGTAATTTCACAGCATTAGCCACTTCCAGATTCTTAGAATTGAAGGCCTTCATGCGTATGGTTTCTAAGGTGTTGTATAGAAAATGTGGGTTGATTTTACTTGATAATAATGCCAACTCCATCTCATTTTGATGGTTGATCAGTTGCTGTTCCTTCATCTTACCATCAAAGATGACTTGGTCTCTTTCCTTGATGGAATGAATCATTGTATGTAAGTCTTCGAATAAATCAACCAATTCATCGTTGCCCTTGAATTTCTCCATGATGTTATAATCACCGGCAGTCACACGATGCATCTCACTTCTTAAAGTGTCTACACGATTGGTCAATTGCCTTGTATAAATCACAATTACAATAGATGGCATGACCAAACTCATCACCACAATTAACATGGCTATCATTTCAATTCTATAAACCCGGTCTAAAGCCGTTGTGTCACTAGAGAAAACATAAATAGAGTCTTCGGATTTAAAGGGCTTAACCGTGGATACTTCAAGAAAGGTTTTTTCACCCATGAAGGTGTCTACCCCAGAATAATTGAAAAAAGGTTCATCGGCATAGTCATTAAACTGAATTGTTTTATTGGCGTTACCCCAAGTACTATAAAAGACAGCATCCTGATTCACTGCAATGTCCACATTTAGCACGTTGTTATCAATACGGTTCTTCAAATAGTTATTACTAATTGTCATAACCAACAAACCTTCATAATCACTGTTAGGTATATTGATATGGTGGATGAGTTGTAGTTCCTCATAAGGGACACCCATCTTATTAATCTCATTTAAGGTAATCCAAAAATAACCTGGCGTCTGAACGTGTTGATCAAACCACTTTGCATTGTCTTCATTCACTGAATAAACAAAATCATAGGATTCAATATGGGGGTTGTCCGTATACAGGGCTATTGAGGATATTTCTGTATAACGTTTATATATATTACTAAGGATATCAAAATCATAAAGTTTAGCTCTAGCTTCCTCTATACTTTCATAATCTTTTCCAATCAACTCATACACTTCAGAGGATTCGGCTATTATGTCACAAACATTTGTTAAGGAAGTGGTTACCTCAAACATAATTGAGCGTACCCTTAAGTTATCTGAAATCAACATATCCTGATGATGGTCCATTAAGGTTGTATAATTGTTATAAAGTAGAAAGGTACCTACAATACTTATGGGTAAGAATAGAGACAAGATGTATATAAGGTATAGTTGTCTTTTTAACATGCTGATCTCCTTTCTTAATATTAATGTTTCCTCATAATCATGACATGCTTCTTAGGCAAATGCAATATATCCTTGTGTTTTATTTGAGTAGCAACATCTATCCATTCACCGTCGATTGCCATTTCTAGCTCTTCATCACCATAATTGATATAAAAATCATATTGGGTCTCACCCTGATAACGAGTCGATTTCTCAACCTTTGAATCATTGACCTGCTTTCCTAGAAGCTTTTGTGCAAAATCATTTAAGAAGTCTTGCTCTGGTATGCTTCCAATATAATAGACTTTTCCTTTATTATAATGATTAAGTGTTACAACTGCTTGACCTTCATAGAAATCATCGCCAAACCTTGCTAAGGCTTCAGCTGATTCTAAATGCATCACATCACACAAGGTGTGACAGCTATAGGTTCTATCACCAAAGCCTTTAATAGAATTGGTCATCTCAGGCAATAAACCATCAATCTCCTCTACCCAGACACCAGCCATTTCTCTAAATCGTCCTGGGTAACCAAGTCTTGTCACGTGATCATTCTCATCTACAATACCTGAAAAAGTGCTCAACACCAAACGTCCACCTTTTGACACATAAGTATTTAGCTTGTCATACATTTGGTCTTTTACCATATATAACAAGGGTGCATAAACAAGGTCGTATTGGTCCAAGTCATCATCTTCATTTACAAAATCAACCATCTCGTCTAGCCTATATAAACTCTCATAAAATTGAGTCATCACATTCATATAATTTAAGGCAATTGATGGACCTGAAGACATTTCTATCGCCCACCAATTCTCCCAATCAAAAACAATAGCAACTTTCGCTTTTACCTGACTTCCAATGATTTCTGATAGACCCTTTAGGGACTCACCAATCTCTGTACATTCTCTAAAGACCCTTGTGTGGCCATCACCTGTGTGATCTATAAGAGCACCATGGAATTTCTCACAATTGGCTATAGAACGTCTCATCTGGAAATACATAACAGCGTCGGCCCCTCTTGCAATGGTTTGGTAAGACTGTAATTTAAGTTCTCCCGGTCGCTTCAAAGTGTTATACGGTGCCCAGTTTTGTTGTGACGGCGATTGCTCCATGAGCCAAAATCCCTTGTCCTTCTTAAGACTTCTCATTAGGTCGTGTAACATAGCACTTTTGAATGGGGGTTGGTTCAAGCCAGGATAATGATCCCATGAGATTACATCAAGGTGTTTCGCCCATTCAAAATAGTTAAGTGGTTTAAAAGCACCCATGAAGTTAGTGGTCACAGGTATATCCGGTGTCATCTCTCTTATGACTTCCAGCTCATTAAGGTAACACCCCAAAATTGAGTCGTTCATAAACCGCTTATAGTCCAGAAGAATGGATTGAAAGTTAGTACGTTCAATCCCTGCCATTTCCCAGTTCTCGGTCCT
>PPCM01000154.1_pt1 | contig 101616 bp, 102 predicted proteins | sample 1555541 | NCBI WGS metagenome assembly PPCM01 (sample SAMN05284479, study PRJNA326546) | Marine sediment metagenome, whole genome shotgun sequencing project. | isolation source: marine sediment | place: Germany: Wadden Sea | collected 2012-09-05
GAAGCATCAGCGGAGAGGAACTCAAAGTAGTCCTCAGAGGGCTGCTGCACCAGATAGATGACGCGGGTTTCTTCTGCGTCGATCAGTTCTGCATCAGGGAACTTCTGCTGGACTTTGGCGAGAGTCTTGTCAGCCAAGGAGAGCATGGCATCGCGATCGCCGAAGTTCATTGTTCCGGTGGGACAGGTCTTGACGCAAGCAGGCAGCAAGCCGGCTTTTACGCGGTCATTACACATGTCACACTTCATGACGACACCGGTTTCTTCGTTGATGCGCGGGATGTCATATGGACAGGAAGCGCGGAAAGCGTCCTTGTCTTTTTCCTTTGCAGTCAACTCAGTGTAAACCACTGCGCCAGTTTCCTGATCGTGAACGATGGAGCCGGGTACAGTGGAAGCATCCAAGCATGGCGGCTCAACACAGTGACGGCATTGTTCCGGGAAGAACAGCCAGTTCATTTTACCGTCTTTTTCAACTTCGTTGAAGCGGACGAGTTTCAGGGTCTTTCCGGAGAGGTCCTTGGGATTCTGGTGAGAACCCCAGTTTTCAGTCTGCTCTGCGGGAAGTTTTTTCCATTGTTTACAAGCAACCTGGCAACCACGACAGGCAGTACACTTGGTCAGGTCGATGAAGAATGTTTTACTCATGTCTTAACTCCTCTACATCTTTTTGACGTTGACCATGAACGCCTTGGTTTCAGGAATACCCGTGTTCGGGTCACCTACGGACGGGGTCAGAATATTGGAGCTGTCGCCGCCATTCTTGGGCCATGTCCAGCCGAAGTGCCAGGGCAGACCGATCTGGTGAACGGTGGTTCCCTGAATCTGGAAGGGCTTGAGGCGTTTGGTAACGATGGCCTTGGCCCAGATGGAGCCACGGACAGAGTCGACCATAACCTTTTCGCCGTTCTCTATTCCCCTGAGTTCTGCCAGTTCTGGGCTCATTTCCACGAAAACCTGAGGCTCGGCTTCAGTCAGCCATTCCTGGTTACGGGTCATAACGCCTGTCTGCCAATGCTCGGTGACGCGATAGGTCGTACCAACGAACGGGTACTTGGGATCGCACACGGCCTTGACCTCGTTGTCGTACGAGATGGCGGTGGGGTTGTGGAGTGTCTTGGAGAAAGGATGATCCTTAACCGGACATTCCAGAGGTTCGTAGTATTCCGGCAGCGGGCCGTCAGCACGACCGGGGCCGTAGAGCTGGCCGAAGCCGTGTTTGCGCATGATGAAGGCATACTTGGAGCCAGGAGCCCAACCACCATCAGGAACGTCGCCCTGCCACTTGGTCTTGGGACCAGTCCATTCGATAACAGGCTTTTCCGGGTTGTAGGGCTTGCCCTGCAGATCGACGGAAGCGCGATTGTAAAGGATGCGACGGTTAACAGGCCAACACCAAGAGAAGTTCGGGTACAGACCGATCTTGGCCTGTTCCGGGGTCTGAGCAAGGCTGCGGCGAGCGGCCATGTTGCCCTTCTCGGTGTAGGAGTTACAGTACAACCAGTTACCGGAACAGGTAGAACCGTCGGCCTGGAGGTATGCAAAACTCGGTACGAGATCGCCCTTTTTGAACTTCTTACCTTTCACTTCAACGTCACGGGTAAAGTGACCGTTAATGAGTTTGGCTGTCTTGTGCGGATCGAATACGCCGTTAGTGGCGATGCCGTCCCAGTTCAGACGAGTGATCGGGTCGGGATAAGCTCCGCCTTCTTCTTTGTACAGATTCTGGATTTCATGCATGAGTTCGTACATGAGATCGCCATCCGGCTTCAGACCATGCGGTGCATCTGGACCTTTGTAACGCCACTGCATCCAACGACCGGAGTTGGTGACGGAACCTTCTTTCTCAATGGAAACGGCGCAAGGCAGGAAGAAGACTTCGGTCTTGATCTTTTTGGGATCCATACCGGGGCCTTCCCAGAAGGAGCCAGTTTCGTTGGGGAAGATGTTTACGTTAACCAGCCAGTCCAGTTTACCGAGAGCTTCACGGTTCTTGTTGGCGTTAGCGCCGGAACAAGCCGGGTTCATGCCCCAAGCAAACAGGCCTTCAAACTGGCCCTTGTTCATTTTGTCGAACAGGGTCAGCCAGGAGTATTCGCTGGCAGCGCCGGTATCGAGGCGAGGCAAGTAGTTGTATGCAACCTTCGGATCGTCATCCATCCACATGGATTTGATCAGGGATGCGGAGTATTTCGGATAGTTCTGCCACCAGTTGGCGGACTTGGGATCATTGGAAACCGGAGTATACTCTTTGTCGTATTCTGCCAGAGTCTGCTGCCAAGACTTGGGAGTCTTCAGGTAGCCGGGCAGGATGTGGTAGAGCAGACAGTGGTCAGTGGAACCCTGAACGTTGGACTCACCGCGGAGTGCGTTAACACCACCACCGGCGATACCGATGTTACCGAGCAGGAGCTGGATCATGGCCATGGCGCGGATGTTCTGCACGCCAACGGTATGCTGAGTCCAACCCATTGCGTACATGATGGTACCGGCTTTGTCGGCTTTACCAGTTGCTGTGAAGGCATCGTACAGAGCGATGAGCTCTTTTTCGCTCATGCCGGACATGGCAACAACCTTGTCCAGAGAATAGCGCTCGTAGTGCTTCTTCATCATCTGGTAGACACATTTCGGATCCTTGAGGGACGGGTCCTTCTTCGGATTGCCGTCAGCGCCCATGGCGAATGCCCACTGTTTCTTGTCGTAGGTCTTGGTCTCCGGGTCGTAACCAGCGAAGATACCGTCTTCGAACTTGTACTTGTCGCCAACGATGAAAGAAGCGTTGGTGTAATTGACAACGTAGTCTTTGAAGATGAGGTCTTTGTCGAGGATGTATTTGATCATACCACCGAGGACGGCGATGTCAGCACCGGAACGGATGCCGGCGTACATATCGGCTTTTGCCGATGTCCTGGTGAAGCGAGGATCGACGTGGATCAGGGTTGCACCCTTTTCCTGCGCCTTGGTCACCCACTTGAAGGAAATGGGATGGTTTTCGGCAGCGTTACTGCCCATTATAAGAATGCAATCAGAATTCTGGAGATCGATCCAGTGATTGGTCATCGCACCGCGTCCGAACGACTCTGCCAGAGCCGCAACAGTTGCGCTGTGTCAGATCCTTGCCTGATGTTCTATGTACACCAGGCCAAGGCTGCGGAGCATAGTCTGGTAAGCCCAGCACTCCTCGTTATCAAGGGCGGCAGAACCGAGAGACGCAATGTTGTCTACACGGTTAACGGTTTCGCCACGCTTGTTGATGCGGGTGAAATCCTTGTCGCGAGTATTCTTGACGTTTCTGGCGATCTTTTCGAGCGCCCAGTGCAAGGATACTTTTTTAAATTTGGTGGAGTAAGGTGCGCGGTAAAGCACGGAATCCGGACGGCGGTCATTTTCAGCCAGCTGCCAGATGGATGCGCCCTTTGCACAGAGGGAGCCTTCGTTGACGGGGTGATCGGGGTCACCTTCGACGTTGATGGCTTTCATGTCCTTGAGGGACGTGTTGACGACGAGCCCGCAACCTACTGCACAGTAGCAGCAGATAGTGGTAGTCTGTTTGCTCCATTTCGGAGACAAGGCTGCAGCCCGATCGACCATCGCCGATTTGGGAGTACAACCCAGCCCGAGACCGCCAAATGCCGTTGCTACTGCAGCGGTGGCGGAGAGCTTGAGGAAGCTTCTTCTGTTGGTATGCATTCGACCTCCAGTTGTTTGAACGCTGTTCAGCGTCCACGAATCTCGCGGCCCAAAGCCACGAGCAACGAGTAACCGCTTGGCTGCGCCACATAATCCAGAACAGGCATAGAGACTCCCGTATCCACAGCACGGCTGGAATATCTGGGTGTCATCATTTGCGCTGCAATCTGGACCGTGTCCACATCAAAACCCAACCCTGCGAAGGGGATGGTTTTGTTCATCGCAGCCGATGTCTGGTGTTTCTCTAAGCGCATAAGGGTACCTCTCAACATTAGTTCTGTTATTCCCTTATGGAGAACTCTGTGGATTGCATCAAAGAAAGAGGTCTTTTCATTGTTTTCACACAGGGTAAAATAGTCGCATTTTCTATAAGTAACTGTTTTAGCGAAGCTTGGATTATGCCAAAATGGGCATAAATTGATTTCTTTACAACGGTTTAGCACAAAAAGGCTTATTCGGATTTCTGATAAAACAATAAAAAAGGGCGAGAAAAGGGGGAGATGCCCCTTTTCTCGCCTTGAGAATTGATTTTGTGATTCGTCTATTACACTAAGCCGGATAGATCGTAGGTGTCCGTTTTCTCGATCTCTACATTTACAATCGTCCCTAGTTCCAAATCCTCTTCCGGCGGCGCGCTGACATAGGTGACGCCATCGACTTCGGGAGCCTGGAACCATGTACGTCCTACATAAAGGCCCGGCCATTCGGGTGAGGGTTTCTCAATGAGTACCGGAAGCGTCTCGCCCACATACTCGGCGAGGATCTCTTCACTGATGCGGCCTTGAAGCTCCATGAGAGAATCACGTCGCCACTGTTTGGTTTCATCGGGAACCTGATTCTCCATGGCTGCGGCAGGGGTGCCGTCTTCCGGCCAGTATGGGAATACGCCGAGATGGTGGAACCGAGTCTTTTCTGCAAAGGCTATCAGGTGATCGAAGTGCTCATCCGTTTCACCGGGATACCCTACGATGAAGGTCGTGCGCAGTGCCGCATCCGGGAAGAACTTGCGAACGCGATTGATAACCTTTTCCGGATTGCGGGCAAACGGACGCCCCATGCCGGATAGTACATCCGGGTGAGCGTGCTGGAGCGGAATATCGAAATATGGGAGGAACGGCTTGCCGATCTCCTTGAGGAATCCAAGCAGGTCTTCGGTCAGTCCTGCCGGGTATAAATACATTATACGAAGCCATTCCAGATCGGAAAGCTTGGACAGTCCGGCCACGAGGTTGCGGAGGTTGTCGCCGGAGTCCAGATCGGAACCGTACGCAGTGGAATCCTGTCCTACCACGATGATTTCCGGTACAGCCTTGGCAAGGCCTTCCGCTTCCTTCACGAGATAGTCAGTGGCCCAGCTTTTATGTGCGCCGCGAATGGAGGGAATGGTGCAGAACCGACAATTATGGGAGCACCCTTCACTGATCTTGAGGTAGGCGTAGCTTGGTGCTGTGGACAATCGGCGCGGGGTGTCCGCTTCTACTTTGGCATCGAGGGCAACGGAGATCATGCCCGGCCATTGCTCAATTTCTTCGGTATTGAGCCAGAGGTCTACTTCGGGCAATTCATCTTTCAAATCCTGTCCATAACGACTGACAAGACAGCCGGCTACAGCCACCAATGGGCGGGTGTCGGACTCTCCGCCTGCTTCTGCGGCCTCTTGGATTGCTTCAAGAATGGTGTTTACCGATTCTTCTACAGCAGGCTGAATAAAACCGCAGGTATTGATGAGCACCAGATTGGCCTCGGCCACGGATTCTACCGGGGCCATGGATTCACCCAAAGTGCCGAGTAAGCGCTCCGTATCCACGCGATTCTTGGGACAGCCGAGGCTGACCGTATGAACTTGTATAGATTTCCCGGATAGTTGATTCATATCATTTCCTTTGAAATGGCCGTATAAATGTATTATCGTTATTGACAGTATTCTCTTTTGCGCCTGAAAGAGGATGCCCTTGTAGCGCCAGGAGGTCAAATTTGCTGACTGCTCAATTCAATGGAGACAAGCGATACGTCATCGGAGTTATCGGTGACATTCCTGCTCTGCTCGCTGTGTGGCAGATGTTCAAGGACCAAAGTAACGATACGGTTCTCGAAGAGATCGGTGTGGTTGCCATTGCCCTTCCCGGCGAGACAGTCCTGCCTGAAACGCACGACGGAGGCCAGAAGATTCCGACCTATGCCGGATATAAGGCCATGCTTGAGGCTCACCCTGAAATCAATATGGTCATCGAGGCCACAGGGCGCAAGGCGTTGATCCACGAACTCCGCAACTATTTGCCCCCCTCCATCACTCTTGTGGAGCGCGGTGCTGCCAATTTCTTTATCAATTTACTTACATCCGATCAGATTTGGGTAGCTTGCAAGGTGGACCTTCTCCATACCCAGAACATGCTCAAAACGATCATTGACCAATTGGACGAGGAAATTCTGTTCCTTGAAAGAGATGGGAAAATTATCGGCTTGAATCAAACTGTGGTCGATCATACCGGGCGTTCCAAGAAGGCACTCATGGGACGACCGTACCACGAGGTATTTACTGGGACGGATGATCCTGAGCACGGGTATGAAAAGGACCCGCTTGGTCAGGCATTGCGTACAGGAAAACCAGGGGAAACAGTAACCACTCAAGTTGATGACGATGGGCGAGTTCAGTATTTTCGGGTTTATACTTACCCTGTCAAAGACGAAGATGGGTCCATTAACCATGTCGTGGCATTTCGTCGAAATATCACTCAGCGAACGGCCATTGAGCATCGGTTGCAGCAAGCTGAGAAACTGGCTTCCATCGGTGAGCTTTCAACCTACATGGCGCACGAAATTCGTAATCCTCTTTTCATCATCAGTGGATTTGCCAATTCCCTTGCACGCACTGAAGGGCTTGACGAAAAGTCACGAGAAAAGCTCATGGCCATTCTGTCCGAATCTCGGCGGATGGATGAGATTCTCAAGAGTCTCATGAATTTTACTCGTCCTACCGAGGCGCAAGTGGCCGAGCTTGACCTCAACGAGCTGGTCAACGCCACCATGGATGTCATGAGCCTTCCCTGTCACAATCAGGGTATTCAGGCTTCTGTGGATTTGGACTCGCGTTTGGGCAAAGTGAAGGCCAATCCTGATCTCATCAAGCAGTGCCTTATCAATTTGGTGAAGAATTCGCTTGAAGCTATGGAAGAAACCGAAGACGGAAAGCTTTTTGTCACTACTTCCATGACGAATGAATACATTGTATTAGTGGTGGAAGACACTGGTTGCGGCATTCCTCTTGAGGTGCGCGACAAGATATTCAGTCCTTTCTTCTCCTCTAAGGGCAAAGGTTCCGGTCTCGGTTTGGCGCAGACCCGCAAGATTATCGATGAAGTCGGTGGCGATGTGGATTTGGTTAGTCGCGAAGGAGTCGGTACTAAAGTCACCCTCTATCTACCCCCCATACTCGCGGTTGCGGAAGATACAGAGTCCGAGTAAGAAAGGCCCCCTGAACACAACATCACTCAGGGGGCTTTTTTATGGATACCATCGTTCTCGCGACCAACAACAAAGGCAAGATCAAAGAACTCTCCGCCATGCTCGAACCATTTGGCGTGACCGTAAAAAGCTTGTCCGAGTTTCCGGAAATCGGCGAAATTCCCGAGACAGGCGATACTTTTCTTGAAAACTCCTTCATCAAGGCTCGCACTGTAGCCAAGATCACCGGTCTGGTAGCCGTAGCCGACGATTCTGGTATCGAAATCGACGCCCTCGATAAACGTCCCGGCGTTTACTCTGCCCGCTATGCTGGCGAAGAGTGTAACGACCACGCCAATAACGAAAAGATGCTCGCCGAAATGAAGGATGTGCCCGAGGAAAAACGTACCGGGCGTTACCGTTGCGTCATGGCCGCTTCTGCTCCTAACGGTGAAGAGATCAACACCGATGGCGCATACGAGATTATCGTGGCCCATGGCTACAAGGGCGATGGTGGTTTCGGTTACGATGTTATTGTCAAAGATCCCGAGTTCGGTTGCCATGTGGCCGAGCTGGAGCCGGAAGTGAAAAACAAGCGTTCCCATCGTGGCAAGGCTATGCAGAAGTTATTGAAGTTGTGGCCTGATTTTTGGGAGAAGGCGCAGGCGTAAAGGCAGGGTAGGAGGTCGGTCTATGGCCTCCATTGTCGAAGGGGATCGCCTCCTTGCATCCCCGTTGTGCCTGCGGCAGGGGAAGTTTTTTTGTTAATATTGAGAAGCGAGAGCTGCGGCTTTCGCTTCTCTTTTTTGTGGAAAGAAAATACACTTCCCGGCAATGCAGACTTGGATACTTCATATAGATATGGACGCGTTCTTTGCGTCCGTGGAGCAACTCGATAACCCGGAATTGCGCGGTAAGCCCGTGGCTGTGGGCGGTTCTTCGGATCGTGGTGTCGTTTCTGCTGCCAGCTATGAAGTGCGAAAGTTCGGTGTACATTCTGCTATGAGCGTGGTGAAGGCGCGTCAGCTTTGTCCGAATATCATTTTGGTTCCTGGTCGTATGAAGCGGTATCAGGAGATATCACGCCTCGCCATGGGGGTGTTGTCCGAGTTCTCGCCAATAGTCGAAAAAGCGAGTGTGGATGAAGCGTATCTCGACGGAACCGGGTTGGAGCGATTGTTCGGTCCCATTGATGAAGTGGGGCGGCAGATCAAGGCGCGCATGGAAGAAGTTACAGGGTTGACCTGTTCCGTGGGCGCTGCCCCGGTACGCTTTCTCGCCAAGATAGCTTCCGACATGGACAAGCCAAATGGTATGTTCATCATTCATCCTCATGAAATAGAGGGATTCCTCGCCACTCTGCCAGTGAAGAAAATTCCTGGCGTGGGCAAGAAGCTGGTGGAGATTCTCAAGCGACTCAGAGTGAACACCTGCGGTGATATTTTGAAGCAGCCTCGGGAGTACTGGGAGCAGCGGATAGGAAAATACGGTGGAGCGCTTCATGATCGCGCACGCGGCATTGATCCTAATGGGGTGGTGGCATCGAGTGGTGGAGCCAAGAGCTGTAGTGCCGAGAACACATTTCATGAAGATACTACGGATCGTGAGATTCTTACCAAGTGGCTTTTGTCCCAATCTGAACGGATCGGTGCAGATTTGCGTAAGCATGGCTACAAAGGGCGCACTGTGACCATGAAAGTGAAGTTCGCAGACTTCAAGCAGGTCACCCGGTCCAAGAGTTTGGATTCGCGCACTGATAACACCGCCATTATTTTTGAAACAGCATGCGAGTTGTTGAAGCAGCTTGAGCTTCGTCGTGCAGTCCGACTCATCGGAGTGGGGGTGTCCAACTTTGAAGCGCGAGCCCGGCAGGTCACACTTTTCGAGGAAGCGCCGAGAGAGAAGGAAGAAACCAGTGAGCTTGATCGGGCAGTCGATGCGGTTCGTGAGAAGTTTGGCTCCCGATCCGTCACCCGAGTTGACCTTCTAGAATTTAAGAAGAAGTCGTAACATTTCAAGAGAATACTCCGAATGCGTTATTATCGTTTTCATATCCTTGCCAAAGGTATGGAAGCCTATTACATAGTATTCCGAAACCAATAACTGTTCCCGTTCCACGGGACACACCCCCATACGATATGAATACAATAAAACATACATCGAGTGTATCTGGCGCTCATACCATGATGGCGCTTGCCATGTTTCTCTTCTTTGCTTGTGGGCTGGTTATGAATGTGACCCCTGCCATGGCTGAAGAAGAAGGGCTTATCAAAGTCAAGCTCGCTAAAGAGCCAGAGGCTCTGGATAAGAAAATTGAGAAGTCGATCGATCACCTGTTCAAATTGCTCAAGGACAAAGATGGCCAGTTGGACGTGGCAGCGCTCGAGCCTATGCTCAGCTTCGTGACGACCATGCAGGGCAGTCCCAAGGATATCGCACCGAAGCGTCGCTTTGGCAGTAAGGGTATCTGTCTGCGAACTGAGGTGAAGTCTGATCTCGATAAGATCCTGCGTTACTTCTACAATCCGAACATTCCTGTGGCACTTCTGTGTCCCGCCGTGTTGCGTCTTTCCGGTTGGCATGAAGACAGTGAGTTCTTGAAGCGCTCCACCCCTCTGTGGGAGGAGTTGCCGAATCTGTCTACGCCGATTTTGGTTCGTGGCAGAGAGTTTGAAGTTAATACCCCGGATTCTTTTGCCGAGGCATATTACAAATACGATCTCAATCGCCTGATCATTCTGCTTAATTACAACGGTATGAAAATGGCCATTTCCATTTCCGAGCAGGAAGACAAGTCTGATGTTGGACGTAAGGGTGCCATCCTCAATGATAAGGATTGGGACTACTTCTACTCCGGCATCGAAGGGTTGAATAAGGGCGGCATCAGCTGGATGGATACGTTTATGTATCGCTCAGGTGCCGTGCAGATTTTCACCGAGCTTGATGCGGTTGAGCCGAAGAGTTCCGTCTTCTTGTTTAAATGGGTCAAGGCTGGCTGGGCAAGCATGAACGTGGTTAAGCGCAAGCATATCTATGAAGGCAGCCTTCGTTATGCACGCAGCTTCCGCACGGTTGTCGAGTCCGCTAGCATTACACCTGAAGAGCTGGCCGAGGGAATGAAGAGTGTTAAAGATCTCAATGAATCCGAGATTGATGCTCTCATTAAGGAGTACTCCAAGAACTTCGAAGTGCGCTTCAAGAATGACCCCAAGATGGAAAAGAAAGAGTACGCCAAGATCATCGCCAACGCTGGCTATGCAGAAGTGCTCGATCTGGAAGCACGTAAATCCATTCTGGCTCTGCAAAAGCTCAAGGGGCTGATGGGTATGGAAACACTCATCGATCTCAACTCTTCCCCGGTGGCAGAAGCTCCCGTAGTAGAGAGTGAGACCATGGAAACCGAGGTTCAGCCCGAAGGCTAGCCAAAGTACCCAATGCACGATACATTGACGGCGCGCTGCATAATGCAGTGCGCCGTTTTCATTTTCCAAGCAGGATAATCATATGATTGTTGAAGAAAGCGAAGCAAAATTTAAATTCTGTCCTCTGCTCAAGACTGCCGACGACAAGATGAAGATGTGTCAGGCCACCATGTGTATGATGTGGTGCTGGGCTGATGAGAAACAAGAAAAGGGTTACTGTGGCCTGGCCGGATTTCCGACTGCCAAGTAGCTGACACCCATGTGGTTTCGGTTCGGCCGAAATTGCGGAATGAATCATGGCAAAACCATTTTCTTTCAAGCTCGAAAAGGTGCTCGATTATCGAGAGCAACTGGAGGAGCAGGCCAAGGCCGCGCTTGCGCAGGCTCAGGCTGCGTATGATGCGCAGGCCGCAGTAATCAACGATTTGCGGGCGCGACATGGTGCGCATATGGACAAGGAAATGGAGTCGCAAAAGAACCCCAATGACATGTGGCTATGGCGTCAATATAAAGAGGCGCTTGAGCAAGACATCGGACAGGCCGAGTACCGATTGAGCGAATTGGAACTCAATTTGCATCGAATGCGGCAGGTTGCAGTCGAACGCTCCAGAGACAAAAAGCTTCTGGAGAAGCTCAAGGAAACCCAAGCCAAGAAATACCATGCAGAAGAAAGCGCACGCGAAGAGAAAGAATACGATGAAATGGCAACGATTCGGTACAAATCTAAAGATATCTAAGGTCCTCGTCAGCCTTGTTTTTCTGGCTTTGATGAAGATCGCCGTGTTCGGCATGTTGAGCGTTGACTCCGTAACGCTCAAGGTCGTTGAAACCGTTATGCCCGAAGTGTTGACCTCTGTTGCTCAAGCGCAGGATGAGGTCCCTACTCCCATCGCCGATAAAGCTGACTCTGCTGCCAACAAAGCGCAGGCCGAAGAAGAAATGGCCGATAAAGAAGCCGCTGAAGTACGTACTGAAAAGGATCTCCCGGACGAGTGGAAGGCCCTCAAGAAGAAAGAAGAAGAGCTCGCCGTCAAGGAACGGACACTCATGGAGATGGAACAATCCATCCGCGCCGAAGCTAAAAAGGTGGAAAAACTCCACGCCGAAATCAAGCAGATGCTCGATGACGCACAGAACGTTAAGGACAAGCGCGTCAAGCAGCTCGTGGACATGATTTCCAACACCAAGGCCAAGAAGGCTGCGGAGATTCTCCAGACCATGGAAACCGATCTCGCCGTCAAGGTTCTGTCTGGAATGCGCGGACGTCAGGCTGGTGAAATCCTCTCCTTCGTAGAAGCGAAGAAGGCCGCCGAACTTTCGGAAAAACTGACGAAATTGCAGATCCCGTTCATGGATCAATAGATAATAAACAAGTGATGCAAAGCCCTCGGCAGTGATTCTGTCGGGGGCTTTTTATTTGTCTTTATTGTGGCTGTCCCCTTTTCGATTTTCTCTGACAACGGCTTTCGTTCGAATGTATTCATCTCTGTGCAAACCAAGATCGCGTAACGTATGATCATTAAGGTAGTGGCATTCCATAGGTCGAAAGGCAGATCTTAAGCATTTAAAGATTCGGACAATTATTGCTAGCACGTTTTTCATGAGAACTCCTTTTTACGGAGAATGTCCTATCATTCTTGATAAGAGAAACGACTTGTTTTAATGGTCACAAGAAGAGGTGCTAATAATGGATGTTGGAACTGATATTGTACGAGCATTTGTGGCCGTGGCTGAAACACTGAATTTCACGAGGGCAGGGGAGCAGCTGCACAAGACGCAATCTGCAGTGAGTCAGCAGATCAAAAAGCTGGAGAGCGAGTTGGGAGTCTCTCTTTTTAAGCGGAACGGCCCCAAGGTGGCATTGTCTACAGTGGGGGAATCGTTTCTCCCGCACGCGCGGCGGATGATAAAGGTCCATGACGATGCCATGGACACAATTGCCAACCCAGATATTTTTGGGGAGGTGAGACTCGGGCTTTCCGATGAATTGGCTATGTGCTTTTTCCCTACAATTTTTGCGCGCTTCGGGCATAAATATCCGCGCATAAGCGTGGAAGTGCTTTGTGGAGGGTGTCGTGAGTTGAGGACCTGGTTTGCAAAAGGCGATCTTGATTTATACGTGAATACCTCAACCAGCATTCCTCCCGGGAGCGAAGTTATCGCGCAAACACCTTTGGTTTGGGCGGCTTCGCGGCATCATTTTATCCATCTGGAAAAACCGCTACCCCTAGCCACGTTTCCGGCGAGTTGCTCATACTCTGTGTGTGCAACGGCTGCGCTTAACAAAGCCGGCATAGATTATCGAGTTGCATATTCAAGCCAGTCGTTGACTGGATTGCAGGCGGCTGTGGCGTCGGGCATGGCGGTTACCGTTTTACCCGCGGAGTCACTGCCGCCAGAGTCCAGAATCCTTGGACAGGAAGAAGGGTTGCCTCCATTGCCTCAGGTTTCTATCTACATGATGCGGAAAGAGGGCGTTAAGCAAACCGTGGACTTCTTTGCAGCGCTTGCAGCTGAAGTAATTCGGGAAGGGAAAAGAGGCTGTAGCTCCTGTGAGGGGTAGAGTCGACGCCAATATGGCTTAGTCGTAGCTAAGAGCAAAAGAAAACTCGTGGACGCAATGTCCACGAGTTTTTTTGTAAGTATGCTTGTATTGAATTACTTTTAGAATTCAACCTTGCGTGCGGCCTCAAGCGTCTTCTCGAAATCTTCGTCCGTGTGGGCGAAGGAGGTGAAGGCGCATTCGAAACCGGCAGGAGCGAGGTAGACGCCCTGTGCGAGCATCTGCTGCCAGTAGGAGGCGTAGGTGTCAGCATTGCATTTGCCAGACTCGATCATGTTGGTAACCGGAGTCTCGGAGAAGTACATGGTGAATGCGGACGCGATGTGGTTCAGGAATACGGACTGGCCTTTCTCTTTCATGATGGAGGTCAGTTCTTCGGCCAGCTTCTTGGTGCGGGCTTCTAGGGCGTCGTAGTCGGATTCCTGGAGTCGTTTGAGCGTGGCGAGACCTGCTGCCATGGCAACCGGGTTGCCGGACAGAGTGCCAGCCTGAAAGACGCCGCCTACGGGAGCCATGTGTTCCATGATCTCGCGCTTGCCGCCGTAGCAGCCTACCGGGAAGCCGCCACCGATGATCTTGCCAAGGGTGGTCAGGTCAGGGGTGATGCCGAAGCGTTTCTGTGCGCCACCGGAGGAGAGGCGGAAGCCAGTGATGACTTCATCAAAAATTAGGACCGCACCGTACTGGGTGCAGAGATCGCGCAGGCCTTGAAGGAATCCGTCAGCCGGGAGCACGAGGCCCATGTTTCCAGCAGCAGGCTCGACGATGATACAGGCGATGTCGTCACCGTCAGCCTCGAAGTGTGCTTTCACGGCTTCGAGATCGTTGTACTGGGCAAGCAGTGTGTGCTTGGTGACTTCCTCTGGAACGCCGGGGGTACCGGGCACGGATGCGGCGGCAGAACCTGCGGCAGCGAGGAAGGCGTCAGCATGGCCGTGGTAGTTGCCGATGAACTTCACAAATTTATTGCGGCCAGTGTAACCACGGGCCAGACGCAGGGCGGACATGGTGGCTTCGGTACCGGAGGAAACCATGCGCATCATTTCCATGGACGGGATGAGCTTCTGAATCTCTTCGGCTAGGGCGATTTCGCCGTAGCAGGGAGCACCGTAGCTGGAGCCGAGATCAATGGCCTTGTGCGCTGCCTCGGAAACGATCGGGTCCTGATGTCCGAGAATCTGTGGGCCCCAGGAGAAGACGTAGTCCACGTACTGGCGGCCATCGACATCATAGAGGTATGCACCCTTGGCGTTCTCGATGAATACGGGTTCGGATTTAACGTATTTGCAGGCGCGCAGGGGCGAGTTCACGCCGCCCGGCATCAAGGTCTGGGCCTTGGCGTAGAGGCTCTTGGAGTCCATAATTCTGTCCTTATTTGAAATAGACCATGGAGGTCTTCTTGAGTTCCTTGAGGGAACGAAGCACGCAGTTGTCATCGATGCCGATGGTCTGCTCCAACTCGGCCACCACTTCATTGGCGTGGCCGGGGCGCTCGCCGTGAATCATGGTGTAGAAGTTGTATGTCCATTCCGGGTAGGTGCGGCGAATATAGCAATGGGAAATCTCGGGACGTGCCGCGAATATTTCACCAACTTCATCACTGCGTTCAGCAGGCACACGCCATGCAACCATGGCGTTGTGGCCATAGCCCGCCTTTTGGTGTCGCAGGGTTGCGCCGAAACGGCGGATGATTTTGCGTTTCTTGAGGTCGGCCAGCAGGTCGATAACTTCCTGCTCTGTGCAGCCAACTTTTCCCGCAATGGTCAGGAACGGCTGCTCGGTGTCGGGCAGGTCGGTTCCGGCCAGGGCCAATATTTTTTCTTCGGTCTCGGTAAATTGTATAGCCATGCATGGCTGTATAAATGAAAACCCTGTCTCCGACAACCGGATACAGGGCCGCTTTTGAGGTGAACGAATAGGTTAGAAACGCTCAAACTCACTGCTCCTCTCTTCATATCGCAACATCAAGTCCATGTGAATAGATTGAACGGCAGAAAAAAGCCCCGCCTCCTTATGAAGAGGCGGGGCTGATTCGTTTGCAATTGTTAGAAGCGTTCAAACTCTCCTTCATCGTCCATGGCAATATTGACGCCTCCAGCCAAGGGGGGCGGAGACATGGGGGCAGCGCCAATGGCAGCCGCAGGAGTACGTACGACCTGTGTCTGCGCTACATGTGCGCTTTGTTGGGAATTTCCGTTACTGTGGAAATAGCTGACTACTTCCAGAAGGCTTTGAGATTGTCCTGCAAGTTCGGATGACGTGGAGGACATCTCTTCGGCGGCAGCTGCATTGGCCTGAACAACGGTGTCGAGCTGGGCTACTGCGTTCGCTACCTGCTCGGCGTTGGATGAAAGTTCGTTGTTGGCTGAAGCCATTTCCTGAATCATCTCTGATGTCTGCTTGATGTCAGGCACCATTTCGCCAAGGAGCCTGCCCGCTTTTTCGGCTACTTCCACACTGGATACGGACAGCTCACTGATTTCCTGAGCCGCTGTTCCACTTCGTTCTGCCAGCTTGCGAACTTCGGCTGCTACAACAGCAAATCCCTTACCGTGTTCGCCTGCGCGAGCAGCCTCAATAGCAGCGTTCAAAGCCAGAAGGTTGGTTTGGCGGGCGATCTCTTCGACAATGGCGATACGTTCCGCGATGTCCTTCATGGCAACCACGGTCTTTTCAACCGCACCACCGCCGTCTTCTGCTTTGCTGGCGGTACGAGTAGCGATTTCATCAGTTTTGTGAGCGCTGTCAGCATTGGCTTTGATAGACATGCTCATTTCTTCGATGGAGGCAGAGACTTCTTCTACCGCCGCAGCCTGCTCCGTGGCTCCCTGAGAGACTGTCTCTGAGGTGGAAGAGAGTTCTCGGCTGCCAGAAGATACGTTGTTGGCTCCTGCCTGTATGCCACCGACAACTTCGCGCAACTTGTCGCGCATGAAGACCAGTCGCTCTGCCAGTTTGCCTGTTTCATCTTTGGAATACACGCGAAGGTGAGCATTGAGATCTCCCCCTGCAAGAGAATCTGCAAAGCCTACACCCTTAATAAGTGCCTGGACGATACCGCGGGCACAAATGTAGAATGAAGGAAGCAGTATGATGACAGCCAATGCAAAGAGAATCATGGAGGTCCAAAGGGTGTCGCTGAGACTCTCATGTAGAGTCGCTTGTGCTTCGCTTGATTCTTCCTGAATGGATTCTACGATGTTATCTAGTCCAGCTGCGATGATCTCACCAGATCCGTCTAGCGTATCGTCTACGTCGTTAAATGCATTGCCGATATTCATCGCTTCCACAGCACCGCCTTCAATCAGACCTTTGAGGTCTTTCTTGATGGCGCTTTCAAATTGAGGAAGTGCTTCGCTGATGGTTGCAATGAGTGCTCGCTCCTGAGAGCTGGAGGCGTACGTGCTAAGATCTTTCAGGTCTTCTTTGAGGCTGAGGGATTCTTCATTGATAATCTCCCATCTCTCATCACTAATTTTGCCGTCATTGCGATCAATGATGGAATCCATGGCGGCCAGCACTAAGCGCGTGGAGGAAAGTTGCATTTCCATGGAGAGATTTACCGCGCGGTTATTGTCTTTGCCTTTATAAATGTCTTCAAGGGTCATCAGAGACTCTTCAATGGCAGTCCCTGCTGCATCCAGATCGTCATCCATTTGGGCGAAGTCCGCCTCAATTTCACCAATGCGGCGGGCTGATCCCTCAATGAGATTCTTCAGGCCTACGCGAACAGCATCGGTGAAGGTGCTGATGTTCTTTGCGACATTGTTGGCATCAGCTTTTTCCTGTGGCGTATCAGCTGCGTCCTTCAGTGCATCAGCATTCTTGACTAAGAAATCAGAGGTTTCATTAATGAGTGCCATGCGGTCTGCAGCAATGGTTCCTTCTTCCTTGTCAATAATGGAATCCATGGCAGCCAGAAGTAGCTCGGTCTGAGCAATCTTCATATCTTTGACAAGCTTGAGTTGCTCTGCGCGGAGTTTGAGTAAGTCGGCGCTGCCGCCAACAACGTTGTTGCCCCAGTTGATGACTCCACCCATGGCCATCAGTGCAACCAGCACTCCCACGCCCATAAGTGTCATTTTCAATTTGAGTGTAAAATTCATCCCAACCCTCAATGTATAAAATTTCTACTAACGCATGCACTATACCCCTTATAATAGCTGTTGCAATTAGAAATATGTGTCATTTCGGTAGCATTGTACCATTTTGAAACTTGCCACATGGCACCCCACTACGTATGGTTTGTCATCTGATAAATGCATGAGGAGTTTTTCCATGAAAATTGCTACGTTGGGAGCCGGTGCGTGGGGGACCACGTTGGCGGACATGCTTGCCCGTAATGGGGTTGAATCCACATTGTGGGCACGAAATGTTGAGGTTGTTGAGAGTATTAGGATAAACAAGGAAAATACTCGGTACCTACCAGGCGTGTCATTATCCCCTCAGCTTTTGGTAGAAAGTGATCCGGCGATCGCATTTGCCGATGCCGATTACTTCCTCATTGCGGTCCCGAGCCAATCAATCCGCGCTACACTTGCCGGATTTCGTGACATCCTGCCGGAAAACCCGATTATAGTTTGTGCCTCCAAAGGTATTGAACTGGATTCACTTGCGCCTATGAGCCGAGTGGTTGCTGAGGCGTTGGATGGCATGCATCCTCGTTATGCTATGCTCTCCGGGCCGTCCTTTGCTGCCGAAGTCTGTCGGGATATGCCCACTACAGTAGCACTTGGTTGCGAAGATCATGATCTGGGGCGGGAGTTACGTGATGCTTTTTCCGCTCCCGCATTCCGCGTTTATTTCACGCCCGATGTGCGTGGTGTGGAGTTGGGCGGTGCGGTGAAGAATGTCATGGCGCTGGCCTCCGGCATGTCTGATGGATTGGGGTTTGGGCACAATGCACGAGCCGCTCTCATCACTCGCGGCTTGGCTGAGATGAGTCGATTGGGACGCGCCATGGGAGGGCAGGAACGAACCTTCATGGGTATGTCTGGTATGGGTGACCTCGTGCTGACCTGTACTGGAGATCTTTCACGTAACCGTCAGGTCGGTCTCAAGTTGGGCCAAGGCCAAAAACTGGATGACATCATCAGTGAGATGAATGCCGTGGCTGAAGGCGTGAAGACCACCAAGTCACTTTATAATCTTTCGCAAAAGCTGGATGTGGAGTTGCCCATAACCGAACAGGTCTATAGTATTCTATATGAAGGCAAAGACCCGGCTGTTGCTGTCCGTGATTTGATGAGCCGGGAACTGACTGACGAATAACCCCAAGGAATTTCATGCGCCCATTCTATTTCATTCTGTGCCTCATGCTTTCTGCATTCCTGCTCAGTGCCTGTTCCAAGCCGTGGTCCAATCCCAATTATGAGGGAAGCAAGAAGGTCAGAGATTATCGGTTCGATAAGGATTCTACCGATTGTTCTGTCATGGCGAGTGAGAAGTTTCCGCTCAGCAAACGTGACCAGCAGCCGCTTTACGAAGCTTGCATGGACGAAAAAGGTTGGAAGCAGCACCGCAAGGGTGATGGATACGATTTCAATACCAAGTAGTAAGGGTTAGTCTGGAGACGCATCATGGATGATCGCCCGGTCCTCGTTCTCGGCTCTACCGGATATGTCGGTGGTCGATTGGTCCCGCTCCTGTTGGAGCGTGGTCATCGGGTACGTGCGGCTGGTAGAAGTGTGGAAAAGATCATGGCCCGCTCGTGGGGGAGCAATCCCAACGTGGAGGCGGTGCAAGCTGATATGCATGATGTGGTCAGCCTGAGCAAAGCTGCTCATGGTTGTCGTGCCGCATTTTATCTTGTCCACTCCATGGGCCGTCCGAACCGCGACTTTGCGGAACAGGAACGGGACGCTGCTTATAATATGATTAAGGCGGCGGGGGAAACCGGGCTGGAACGAATTATCTATCTCGGCGGGTTGGGTGAGGATTTTGACGACCAGCCGCTTTCCAAGCATCTTCGGTCTCGCGCAGAAGTGGGCCGTATCCTTTCCCTTGGTCCTGCCCTCGTCACGACACTGCGGGCCGCACAGATCATTGGTTCAGGCTCTTCTTCTTTTGAACTTGTTCGCTATCTGGTGGATCGTCTACCTTTCATGATCACTCCCACATGGGTGAATACCAGAGCGCAACCGATTCCCATTCGGAATGTACTTGGCTATCTGGCCGGGTGCCTGGAGAATGAGGAAACTGCCGGATTGACGCTGGACATTGGCGGGCCGGATATTTTGTCGTACTCGGAGCTTTTTGCGCTCTATGCCGAGGTGGCCGGTGTTCCCAAACGCAGGATTATTGCCACACCATTTTTATCGCCGCGCCTCTCATCTTTTTGGGTGAGTCTCATTACCCCGGTTCCCATGACGCTCATCCGCTCCCTTATTGAAGGGTTGCGTAACGAGGTGGTCTGTCGGGATCACACCATCCGAAAGCTGGTGCCGCAAGAGTTGCTTTCTTGTCGGGAAGCCATTCGCCGTGCATTGGAAAAGACCGAACACCAGAAGGTGGAAACGTGTCTCTTCGATGTCGGTAGCGCCTGTATGCCGGAATGGGCCGGAGACACTGATCCAGATTATGCTGGTGGTACCCGGTTCGAGATGGGATATCGCGCTCGACTTCAAGGTGATCCGAAAAAGGTATGGGAAACCGTGGAGCGAATTGGCGGAAAGCAGGGGTGGTATTACGGTGATCCACTCTGGCGCTTGCGTGGCTTTATCGATCGACTTCTCGCTGGCCCCGGCATGTCTCGCGGCAGACCACAAGGTGATGATACCCCACGGGTCGGAGATGCTTTGGATTTCTGGCGAGTTCTCGTGAGCGATGAAGGACGGCGGTTGCTTCTCGGCGCGGAAATGCGTTTGCCCGGTGAAGCGTTATTGGAATTTAAGTTGGAAACGCATTGGGAGAATGCAGTGGATTTGACCATGACTGCCAAGTTCCTCCCCCGCGGGCTGGCTGGCATCCTTTACTGGTACGCCATGTATCCATTCCATCTCATTCTGTTCGGTAACATGATTGAAAATATTTCTCGTCAGGCGGGTACGCATCTGTATGAACCGCCCCATCGTGTAAAGGATAAGTAATGACCAAGGAATTGCGCACAGGGCGCACCACCGGAAGCTGTGCTACTGCTGCAGCTATGGCCGGAGTAATTTTTCTGCTGACAGACGAGTGTCCGGCAGCTCTTCATGTTCCCCTGCCACCCGGTGGAACGCTTGAGGTCCCCATCGACCGTTATGAACCGACCGAGGCTGGTGTCCGTGTCACGGTGGTCAAGGACGGCGGCGATGATCCTGATGCCACTCACGGACACGATATTCAGGCTGTGGTCTCCATTAAGCAGGCCACATCCGGGCCGCTTTCTGTCTCTCTTGATGGCGGCCGGGGTGTCGGGCGCGCTTCGTTGCCGGGGTTGCCCATTGATGTTGGACAGGCCGCGATTAATCCAGAGCCACGCAAGCAGATTGAAGCGGGCGTGCGCCAAGTGACCGGAGAGTTGGAATCCGGTGCAATCTCAGTGATCGTGGAAGTACCGGAAGGCGAAACTATTGCGAAGAAGACGTTGAATGGACGTCTTGGAATCCTTGGTGGTATTTCCATTCTCGGCACTCAGGGGATCGTGAAGCCTTACTCTCACGCTTCATGGAAGGCGACTGTTGAGGAGGGACTGGACGTTGCCCGTGCTCAGGGATTGGATCACGCCATCTTCACCACCGGACGTCGTTCCGAGCGTCTGTTTCAGGAAACCAATCCGCATATCCCGGAACTCGCCATGATTCAGGCTGCCGATTTCTTCGAATTTTCCATGCAGGCAGCGGCAAAGCGGAATTTCAAACGCGTCTCATGGACACTCTTTTTTGGGAAGCTGGTGAAGCAAGCTCAGGGGTTGCCGTATACTCACGCTCGGACGCATCCGGTGGACTTCAATAAGCTGGCTGACTGGTGCAGTGAGGCTGGATGCACATCGTTACAGGCAGAGGAAATTCGGGGTGCGAACACTGCTCGACAAGTGCTTATGTTGTTGGAGGACGATCCTAATCGCCCACAACTCATCAAGCTGCTGACGCAGAAAGCAGCTTCCGCTGCCCGTCGATTTTCTGGTGATGTCTGCGAAGTCGATTACGCTGTTTTTGATTTCGACGGAGAGCGACTGGGATAACCTTGTTTCGTTTCATTGAATAAAAAAGACCCCGTTCCAGTTTTGGAGCGGGGTCTTTCGTTGTGTCGAATTAAGTTCTTACAGAACCTGTTTCAGGTCCAGATCAAGATCAGCGTTTTCCATGGCAACCGCATCGCCGAGGATGCAGATGTCGCCATTCTTGGCGTTCAGGCGAACAGCTTCAGCAAAGTCGCGGAAGTCCTGCTCTGTTGTGGCGAGCGCTTCTTCACGAGAGGTCTGCAGGTACGCGTCATCCTGATTGGTCAGATGGCGAGCCATGGCAGTGAAGCCCTTGGCGTCCGGCAACTGGTAGCTGTCGATTTCGCCGATGGCACCGATGATGGATTTCTCCAGTTCGTCCTTGGTGATGTCGACCTTGGTGAGGTAGTCGGCAGTGCCGTCAAATGCCTCTACCGTGGCTGCCACATTGGGGTCGCGGTAGGAAACAAAGGCGAGTGCTCCGGCCAAACGGTCCATGATGCAGAACGCGCCATACGCGCCGCCCTGAACGCGGACTTTCTCCCAGAGATAGCCAGTGCGAATGAGCTTGTTCACTACCTGAGATGCGCCTGTAAAGTTGAAGCCGAGGTCCGCAACGTTGCAGCCCTTGCCAACATAGTTGACCTGAGCCGGAATGGAGAGTCCTTCTGCCTTGGGCAGGGTTGGCAGAGTGCGTTCGGCCACAGGCGATTCTACGTTTGGCAAAGCAGAGACAATGCCTGCGATTTCCGATTCCATGTTGGCGAACAGGGATTGGTCCATGGTGGCGTTGCAGATCAGGCCATTGCTGGAAATGAGCAGGGAGCGGATCTTCTCCAGATCCTTTGCCACGCCCCGGAAGTCTTCCTCAATGCGCTGCTCAAGGTGACGCAGGAAATTGAGGTTGGCGAGGCCGGACATTGCTTCATCCATGGCGTGGGCCACGTGAGTGCGAGCGCGCAGACGGGTGGCTACAACCTGATGGCCGGATGGGACGAGGCGTTGCTCGTTGCGGGAACGGGCTTCGGATACGATGCGGGTGATGCGCTCTTTGTTGTCGAGCTTCGCATCGGTCAAAATCTCGGTGATGATGGCAGCGGTTTCCGCTCCCTTGTCTGCCGTGGTCTTGGCTCGCAGGAAGAGGCGTTGGGCTGCATCCTTGGAGTCGCGAATCGGTGAGGCAAAAGGCTGTGTCCAGATGCCGCCGGATGTACGGGCGATGAGCTGGGACAGGTCTACGTAATCACGTTTCGAGGTACCGGATTCCATTAGGACGCGGCCAAAGATGCCAACGTACGGCAGCAGCTCCTCGGGCAGTACCGAAAGGTCGAAACCGAAATCCATGTAAGCGATGCCATTAGTGGGCAAATCGTGGAAAAGCAGCGGTGCGCCGCTCGCTTCACGTTCTTCACTGGGAATCACGCGGTTTTCTGTGGGCAAGTCTGCCACGGAGAGGCGTGGGATGGAATTCAGCGCTTCCGGTGTGTCCGGCTCAGCTTGAAGTCGGTTAAGTTCTGCCGCGTCTGCGATGACATTTTCAATCTGCTCGTCCGACAGGGATTCCTTGACCTTGATGAGGCGGTTGGTTTCCTTGCGAGCGATGCGTTTGGACATTTCCTGATCCGGCTCCAGCAGCACGGTGGTGCGGTGCGTGTTGTGCAGGAACAGACGGGCCAGCAGTTCTTCAAAAATCTTGTCGCCGTTGGCAACCCAGCCCTTGATATTGTTGAGAGGCGCTTCGAAAGGCAATAGCGTCAGCGGGTCTCCTTCGGTCTCGTCATCGTCGTAAATCCATGTGGATAACGCCTGGAACATGAGGGAAAGGCCACGCGGGTAAGAGCCGGTGTTGTTCTCACGCAGAGAGAATTCCACGGAGTTGATGGCTGCGTCGATATCTCCAGCATCAATGCCGTTCTCAATCAGTTCCTTGATGGTGTGAAAGATGATGGATTCAGCTTTCACCGCATTGGATGGGTGCATGCCCTTGAGTCCGATGGAGAAGAACATCTGACGCATATCCGCTTCCAGGCCGACGCCAGCGAGATCGTCACCGAGGCCGGAGTCCATGAGCGCTTTTTTCAGCGGGGAGGAAGGCAGGCCAATGAGGATGTGCTCCAACACGTGCAGTGCGAGATTCAGATTGGCATCAGCCGTTTCGGAAAGGAGCCAATTGATGGTGAACATGCCTTTGGCCAGACGTTCGGAAGCGGGATACGGCTTGCGAACCTGCTTGGCTTCGGCAAAACGCTCCTGCAACGGGATGCGGGTTTGAGCAACGTCGATGGGTTCGTACTCGGAGAATACTTTGTCCAGAATCTCCAGACGCGCTTCCGGGTCGTCATCGCCATAGAAGTAAGCATAGGCGTTGGACGGATGGTAGTGATCTTCATGGAATTTCATGAACTGCTTGAATGTGAGATTGGGAATCTCGAAGGGATCACCACCGGAATCGATGCCGTAGGTGTTATCCGGGAAAAGTGACTGCTGGGAGTGTTCATACAGCAGGGAGTCGGGGGAGGAATACGCGCCTTTCATCTCATTATATACGACGCCCTTGTAGGTGACAGGCTTGTCCGGGGCTTCCATTTCGTAGTGCCAGCCCTCCTGCTTCAGCGTATTGGGCGTGAGGCGGGGGTGGAATACGGCGTCGAGGTAGACGTCTACCAAATTGTAGAAGTCCTGCTCGTTGGCACTGGCTACCGGGTAGCAAGTCTTGTCCGGGAAGGTGAGCGCGTTGAGAAAGGTCTGGAGAGAGCCTTTGAGCAGCTCAACAAACGGTTCCTTGATGGGATATTTGTCAGAGCCGCAGAGCACGGAATGCTCCAGGATGTGAGCCACGCCGGTGGAATCTTCGGGCGGCGTACGGAATGAGATACCGAACACTTTGTTCTCATCATCATTGACGATGGATAGGACGCGTGCGCCAGTCTTATCATGACGATAGACATGGGCGGTGGAACCCATTTCCTCAATTTCCTGTTCTTTGATCTTGGTAAATCCGTGGCTCATATATTCTCTCTTATCGTTTTGATGTCAGGTTGATCTGCCTGAAATAAGAATCCAAGGGCAGGCTGGCAAGACCCTACATATACACCACATGGCTTTTGCATCAAATTGATAATAATTTTCAATTTCTCCTTGACGAGTAGTAGCATCGTGTGTAGCTCTATTGAAAATAGAAATCATTCACAAGTTGACGCTAACGCGTCTTCAATCAAGGAGAATATAATGAGCGAAGAACATACACACGAAGAAATCCTTCCCGAGTTCGCCAAGGTAGGCCAGCAGGTCCCTGAATTTAAGATGGAAGCTTTCGACCCGACCGAGGGCGGTTTCTGCGAAGTTGATCTGGGCGCACTGCGCAAAGAAGGTAAGTGGGCGATCCTCTTTTTCTATCCCGCAGACTTCACTTTTGTCTGCCCCACCGAGCTGGCAGATCTCGCTGCCAAGCACGAAGAGTTGACCAAGCTCGGCGCAGAAGTGATTTCCGTTTCCACGGATACCAAGTTTACCCATCTGGCATGGAAGAACGATGAGCGTCTGCTGGCTGATGTGAAGTACAAGATGGCAGCCGATCCTACTGGTGAAGTTTCCCGCTTCTTTGATGTCTGGGATTATGACACAGGACTGGCTCTGCGCGGAACCTTCATCATCAATCCCGAAGGGCTGCTGGTTTCCAATGAAGTCAATTTCTACAATGTAGGCCGCAACGCTGAAGAGCTGGTCCGCAAGATGGAAGCAAACAATTATCTCAAGGATCATCCTGCCGAAGCGTGCCCTGCCAAGTGGACGCCGGGTGAGAAGACTCTGACTCCCAGTGAAAAGCTGGTTGGCAAGGTCTACGAAGCCTTGAACGACTAGGTCTGTCGTAAAAAAGACCGAGTTACGATCTCACACTCTCGTGACTCCTGTTGCATATGAAAGCCCCCGAAGGATTGTCCTTCGGGGGCGCTCTTTTTAACAGGGGGAAAATTTAATCTGTCTGGTTGGTGATGACGTTACGGATGAGAGCTTGTTCCAGTTCCTGAATATCGACTGGCTTGGCAAGATAATCATCCATGCCTGCATCAAGGCATTTCTGCCGATCTCCACTCATGGCATTGGCTGTCAGCGCGATAACAGGTAAGTTTGCCCATTTCACATAAGCCGGGTCGTGCCGCAGGATACCGATAGCTTCAAAGCCGTTCATGACCGGCATTTGGATATCCATGAGCACTGCGTCGAACTCTTCATTCTTGATTGCTTCCAGTGCGCGTTGTCCATTGCTGACCGGGACAGAGTCGTGTCCCATCTTTTTGAGGAAGCGAGTGATGGCGATTTGATTCACCCTGTCATCTTCTGCCACCAGTACCTTCATGCAGGGTGTTTCCTTATCTTTGCACGTAGGTATTGTTGAGGAGGGTGCCTCGCGCTTGTCGACTCCGACTGGAATGGCAAATGAGAATGACGATCCTTTGCCCACTTCGCTTTCCAGACGCAGCTTGCCACCCATGCGGCTGACCAGACGGTCTACGATGGATAATCCAAGGCCAACACCGCCGAATTCACGGGAGTGAGAACCGTCTACCTGACGGAAGGCATCGAAGACCTGTTCCTGCATCGGTTTGGGGATGCCTATGCCAGTGTCTTTCACCACGAAGCTCAGCTCGGCAATACTACCGCGTCCTCCGATCTGTGTGCATTTTACCGTTACATTCCCTTCGTGGGTAAACTTAACGGCATTGCCCACGAGATTGAAAAGAATCTGACGGAGGCGGACATCGTCACCAATCAAAGAAGGGTAAACCGAGTCGTTCCAGACACAGGATAATTGCAAATCCTTGGCTTGGGCGGAGTCCTTGAAGATTTCCTCCACAGACTGCATGAGCTCCATGGGACTGAACGGCCTGCGCGACAACGTGAGCTTGCCTGATTCGATGGTGGAAATATCGAGGATGTCCGAGAGTAGGGTAATGAGGTGCTGGCAGGAATTGATCGCTACATGCGTCAGTTCGGATTGTTCCTCATCCTGACGAGTACTGCTGAGGAGTTGCAACATTCCCAGTACTCCATTGAGCGGGGTACGGATTTCATGGCTGATGTTGGCCAGGAATTCATCCTTGACCCGATTGGCGACTTCGGCAGTATCCTTGGCTGCGCGCAATTGCTCTTCATTTTCTGTTTGCTCGGTAATATCCTGACAGGTGCCGACCACTTTGGTTGCTACGCCATTTCCGTTTCGGATGGTCACGGATATCTGTCGAACAACCCGCACTGTGCCGTCTGGGAGAACGATGCGGTGATCCAATCTGAAATCCTTGAGGCCCTTTTCTACCAGAGCTAGCTCTTCGGCCACCCGCTTGCGATCCATGGGATGAACTGTTGAGAGAAACGCCTCATTGCTGGATAAGCCTGCTGCTGTGGTTTGAAAAATCTCAAGGGTTTGGTCAGAACAATATATTTCATCGGTCGCGATATCCCATTCCCAGTTGCCGATAACGGCAACCTGTTGAGCCATGTTCAAACGTCTTTCGCTGAGAGCAAGTTTATTCATGGCTTCTATTCGGTCCGTCACATCCTGTACGATACCAAATGACTGACGGGGTGCGCCGTTCTCATCATAGTCAGTGGTACATTCTACATGCACGTGCTTAATTAATCCGGCTGGTTGGATGATCCTGCAGTCCAAACTGAAGCGAGTGCGGTTTTTTAGTGAGTCCTGATATGCCCTGTTTGCAGCTTCGCGTTCTTTCGGATGGATGTATTCAAGAAGCATCTCCATATTGGACGAATTCTTTGTCCCATCCAATCCAAAAATACTTTCTACTTCGTTGGACCAGTGCAGTGAATCTGTGGAGATGATGTATTCCCAGTGTCCCACCTTGCCGATGGCTTGTGCCTCTTGATGCATGCGGCGAGAGCGTTTCAATTTGCGGTTGAGACGGGCGCTTCGAAAGTACGTGGTGGCACTTAGACCCCAGATGCTGAGAATGCCGCCAAGCCCCAGCATAACGATTGTAAGAAAATCGGAAGTGATGTGCCCGGCAGGACGATACATGACAAAGCCGTAGACCTTTTCCGCGATAAACACTGGAGTATAGCCAGCAAATGCCATGTCTCCATTCGGTAGTGTGACGAGCTCTGCACCTTGTTGTCCGCGAAGAGCGAGAGCAAGAGGGGTGTTCTCCATGCTGGAGAGGGGAGATGTAATTAATATGCCTTGATGATCTTCAAGGAGAGAGGTCTTAATGTTGCGGTTTGTTTGTTCTGGCAGGAAGGAATTGAGGATATAGGCTACCGAAGAGTCCTGTAATGTACCCATCACCACGGACTGGTTTCGTTTGCCTTCCCCACGAACCTGAGTCGCCTCGACGATTTGCCCGAGAGTGCTGTGCAGGGCCAAAGAATCATGACCGTAAGAAATCCAGTGGCGCTGATCATGGCGCCCGACAGTCTCGATAAATGCGGCTGCGTCCAGCGCGGAATCAAGTACTTTGTCCAATTCTACTTGTTTGAAACGGGAATAAGTCACCCAGCACAGCATGGCGATAATCGCGCTGATCAAGAGAGTGATCGCGCCTGAAGAGTATAAAAATACGAAAGGGTTGCGCCTTTCTTCTCTGGAAGTGCTCGTCAATGGACATGCTCCCTTTTGTCTCCATGATTACTGTTACTTATTCTGACGAAAAGGTGCGAGCAAGTATTTTTTCTGGAATGAAGTGGCTCATTTTAGGCACCGGAATTCCTTCTCGGCATGTGAAAAAAGGCACTTGCCCTTTACCTATTACATATGTATTGGTACGCCCTCTGGTAGCCCGGAACGGGTGGAAAGCGGCGCAGAGCCTGCATCGCCCCGATAACCGAGCGACACATTCCGGTCTGGCCGGAATACAATATATATTTCAAGGAGCACCATCATGGCATCCAACGTTGATGAAATCACAATCAACTATTCTGAAGACAACCAGCTTATCGTTAAAGAGCTGGACAAAGTTATCCTGTCCAAAGGCGCATGGACCACAATCATTTTCCGCTATCAGGAACTGAACCGTGCCAAGGGCGAATACGGTCCGGAGAAATTCACCATCCGCCGTTACCAGAAAGTCGACGGCACCTACCGTCCCAAGTCCAAGTTCAACATCTCCAGCCAGGCACAGGCTGAGAAGATCGTAACCGCCCTCAACGGCTGGATTGGCTAACTGCAGACTGCCCAATAATCATCCGATCGCGTCGTTGCTGCGAGTGTTTCAAACCCTCGCGTATTAGGAATACGCTTCGGTCTTGAGACACTCTTGCGCCTAGCGCTCGAATAATTCTTGAACAGCCTGCTCGGTGTAATGAGCAGGCTGTTTGCTTTTTGTGGAGGCTTGTATGTTTCTGGGTTCGCATATGTCTATTGCTGGTGGGTTGCATATGGCTTTTGATCATATCAACAAAGTGGAAGGGACTGCCCTTCAGATCTTTACTCGTAACCAGCGGCAGTGGAAGATTCCCGAGTTGAGTGCGTACGACATTGAGCTATTCTCTGTGGCCTGGGAGCAGTGGGGTGACTATCCTGTTGCGGCCCATGATTCCTATCTTATCAATCTCGCCACACCCAAGGAAGAGCTGGCTAATCGTTCCCGTATCGGGTTTGCGGAAGAGCTGCGTCGAATTGAGGCGTTGAGTATCCCTTATCTGGTCACTCACCCAGGATCGCATCTGGGGGAAGGCGTTGAAGCAGGGATTGAGCGGTATACCAAGAATCTGGATCGCGCCATCGAAGACGCCAATACCGAGAAAGGGATGGTGCTGCTCGAAACCACAGCGGGGCAGGGAACCAATCTTGGCTCTACCTTCGAGGAGTTGGGAGCGATCATCAATCTTTCTGCGCACAAGGATCGCCTCGGTGTCTGCTATGACACTTGCCATACTTTCGCGGCTGGATATGACATCCGTACGCCTGAAGCATATGCCGAGACCTTTGCTGCCTTTGATAAGCATATTGGCATCGATCGCCTCAAGTTCTTCCATATGAATGACACCAAGCAGGAGCTTGATTCTCATAAAGACCGTCACGAACACATCGGTGAAGGTTTTATTGGGTTGGAAGGGTTCCGTCACATCATGCAGGATGAGCGGTTCAAGGCTATTCCCAAGGCGTTGGAAACGCCCAAGGAAAAAGACCTCAAGGACGACATGCGAAATCTGGCAACCCTGCGCGGGCTGGCCAAAGAATAAGTTCGCTCTATTTTTTTTCTCTGACTACTCTGTTTCCTAAAGTGCCAATGCGGCTTCCGGCGCGGAGCCTCATAGCTTCGATTGACCGTGACATCCCGGCTTGCTAGGCTCAGCCGACGTACTTGCAATAATTCATTGAATCCAGAGTAACTCCATGCCCAAACTTGACGCTATAGTATTTGATTTCGATGGCACTCTTGCCGATGTCCCTCTGGACCTTGAGTTCATGAAGGTCAAAATCGCCGCCCTTGGCGAGGTCTTTCTTGAGGAGCGTCCTACCCCTGGCCCGAAGCCCGCTTTGGAGTGGTTGGAAGAGCTGGTGCAGGAGGCGTTGCAGTGGGACGAGGCTGAAGGCAAAGAATTTCGTACTCGCGGGCAATTGGTCATCACCGCCATGGAATTGGATGCGGCTCGTGATGGCGAGTTGTTTCCCTTCACACGCCCTACATTTGCGTTGCTTAAGGATCGGGGAATCGGTGCAGGTATCATCACCCGAAACATCTCGGCTGCCGTACGTATTGTCTTTCCTGACGTGAAGGAGATGACGCAGGCTTTCATTCCCCGTGAGGACACCTCCAGAGTCAAGCCTGACCCGGATCACCTGTTTCAGGCTCTCAAACAGATGGATGCAGCCCCCTCCAAGTCACTCATGGTAGGCGATCATCCCATGGATGTAGAAACTGCCAAGGCTGCCGGGACCCTCTCTGCTGCAGTCACAAGCGGCTCCATGAACGCGGACGCCTTCGCACATCTTGATCCTGACTTTGTCGCCCCGGACGTGGGCGTGCTTATGGTGCAATTGGAAGACGCAGGTCTACTCTAGCGTCACAAAGCTTTTCCTTCTTTCCCTCTCTCGCATATTCTATCAGCATATAAATATAGGTGAGTGCGGCCTCGTTATTTTTTGTCAATCTTTGGCTTCTTGTTGCCGGATTGACACAAAAAATAATGGCTATTTTTTGGCATTTCTGTAGATATAAGCTTCTAATATAAATGTTATTGGTAAATTGCGGTCCAATAATAAGCGCAGGGGGATCTATGCGGTTCAAAGACTGGAGTCTCAAGCTCAAAATTTTATTACCTACGTTCATAGTGGTGTTCATTGTGTTGACCACTATGACCGTAGTCATGACCATGAAAGCCCAGACCATGGCGGTGGAACAAGCCGAAGAGATGGCGCTGGATAAGGCCAAGGGATTTAGTTCCGAGGTCGGTAACACCATGGATCTCGCTATGACGGTGACTCGCACCATGGGTGCTCTTTTCGAACAAAGTGCGAATTATTCTACCATCCCTGATCGTGAGCTTCTGGATGCTGTGCTTATTCAGGTTCTCGAGCGCCACGAAGAGTTGGCTGGTGCATGGTGCACCTTCCCTGGCGGTGCATTCGATGAACGCGAAGAAGAATATCGCGATGTATACAAAGGTGCATATCGGAATTGGTACCACCGAGAGGGCGGTTCCATTGTCGGAAGCTTTGCTGGCGATTCTGACATTACGAATCAGGGCTGGTTCACCATTCCCATGTCAGGGAATATCGAAACCATCACCGATCCGTATCCTTGGGAAGCTGGCGGTAAGAAATTTTGGCTCGCCTCCACAGGTATGCCCGTCAAGAAGAACGGCAAGAACGTTGGTGTGGTCGGTGTTGATTTTTATCTTAACGACCTCCAGGCTACCGTTGCTGAGATCAAGCCTTTTGAAACAGGGTACGGTATTTTGCTGACTAATGCTGGGTCCATTGTCTCCCATCCCAATAAGGAGCAAATTGGCAAGAGCATTGAGGAAGTCATTTCCTCTGCTGAGAGAAGTAAGGTCGTCAACGCCATTAAGTCGGGCAACATGCTCGCCTTTGAAACGGTTGACCCAAAAACAGGGGAAGATATTTATGTCTCTTACGCCCCGGTTACCGTAGGGCGCACTGTCACTCCTTGGAGTCTTGCGATCGTAATTCCCATGGATAAGGTCCGCGAGCAGGCTCAGTCCTTTGCTGTCGTTTCCATCGTTATGGGTGTTACAGCAGTTATCATTCTTTTCGGTGTGCTGTTGTTGATTGCCAGCATTATCACCGCTCCTGTTGCCAAGGGTATCACCCTGGCCGAGAGTCTTGCGCAGGGAGACCTGACGCAGGACATCGATGTGAATCAGAAGGACGAAGTTGGCAAACTTGCTGACGCTCTTCGCAATATGACGGGGCAGCTTAATCACGTTATCGGCAACGTTCGCGGCTCTACCGAGAGTGTGGCATCCGGTAGCGAGCAGCTTGCCGCATCATCTCAGGCCATGGCCGAGGGTGCATCGGAGCAGGCCTCAGCCGTGGAAGAGGTTTCGTCCTCCATGGAGCAGATGGCTGCAAATATTCAAGGTAACGCCGAGAACTCGCTTAAGACTGAAAAAATCGCACTGAAGGCGGCTAAAAATGCCGAGAAGAGTGGCGAGTCCGTAACTCAGGCCATGGGTGCCATGACCGATATCGCGGAGAAGATCTCCGTCATTGAAGAGATTGCACGCCAGACCAACCTTCTTGCGCTGAATGCTGCCATTGAGGCTGCCCGTGCTGGTGAGCACGGCAAGGGCTTTGCTGTTGTCGCAGCCGAGGTCCGCAAGCTCGCCGAACGAAGCGGCACCGCTGCTGCCGAAATCAGCGAACTCTCCACTTCTACGGTCTCTGTGGCCAAGGAAGCCGGAGAAATGCTTGATCAGTTGGTCCCTGATATTCAGGAAACAGCCTCCCTTATTCAGGAGATTACTTCCGCAAGCAACGAGCAGAATGATGGCGTGACGCAGATCAACTCCGCCATCCAGCAGCTCGATAACGTCATCCAGCAGAATGCCTCGGTGTCCGAGGAAGTTGCATCTTCTGCAGAAACTCTGGCTAGCGAAAGCACCGCGCTCCAACAGGCCATCAGTTTCTTCAAGATGAACCAGAATGAAACCTATCGCCCCCGCACTGCTCCTGCCGCAGCGCGCCCGGCAACGGTTACAGCTCGCCCTGCAGCCGCGCCCAAGCCATTGGCTCCGGCCCCGGCAGCCAAGCCGACAGTGAATCCTTCCGGTGTTGCATTGGACATGGGGATGGATGATAGCGACGATGAGTTTGAAAAGTTCTAGCCGCTGTTCGTAAAGACACAATAAAGCCCGCACCGGATATCCGGTGCGGGCTTCTTTTTGTATGTATGCGAGGAGCTACAGATTAACTAATTCATATTCACGGCTGCCGAGGCCGAGTTCTTCCGCGTAATCGAGGCCGAACGCTTGGGGGACGTGGGTGTGGATGGCCGAGAACTTGGACTGTCCGGGCAGAACGCCGAAGGGAAGCTGGCTCGGATAGAGCGCGGGAGCATCATCCACGAGGTCCATGGACGCCTGATCCACGGCAACGGGATCGAAGCTTGCGAGTACACCGATATCGGGACAGATGGGAGCGTCGGTAAATCCCACACAGTCACAGTCTGGAACAACGTCCATGACGAAGTTAATATGCAGGCACGGTTTTTCCTTGGTCCTGACCACACCCACAGAATACTCCATCATGCGTTCGAGAAATTCCTGAACGCCGATTTTCCAATCCACTTCAAGGCCGCCGTGGCGACAGGCTACGAAGCAACCGCCGCAGCCCACACATTTTTCCTGAATGATAGCGATCTTTCCCGTGTCGTCGTCCATATAGAGCGCAGCGGGATTGCATACCTTTACGCAGGCTCCGCACGCTGTACATTCGTCTTGGCGGAGTATCGGTCCGGTAGAGAAATGTTGGTGCATCTTGCCCTTTTTACTGCCGCATCCCATGCCGATGTTCTTGAGCGCACCGCCGTAGCCCGCCAGCTCGTGTCCCTTGAAGTGATTCACGGAAACAAGAAAGTCGGCATCCGCAATACCGCTGGCGATGTAGGCATCATCAACGTGTTTGCCATTCACCGGAACAGCGACTTCATCTGTGCCTTTGAGGCCGTCAGCAATTACCACGGGGGCGTCCATGACAAGCGGGTCCCAGCCATGACGGGCGGCGCACATGTGGTGTGACACCGCTTCCCCGCGCTGCCCAACGTAGAGGGTAGAAGCATCCGTAAGGAAGGGTTTTCCTCCGGCTTCATGGATGAAATCGCAAATGGGTTTAACCCACAACGGGCGCAGAAATCCCGTGGTGCCTTGCTCTCCGAAATGAATCTTTACGGCGGCCAGATCGCCTTCGCTAATAACCTTGTCCGCCTGAACTGCCTTGAGCAGACTGCGCATGCGGGCGTGAAACGGGGCCTTGGAACTGGCACGAAGATTCCAGAAATAGACGTTTGAGGGCATACTCACTTCCTCTTTTTTTTGCGGTCTTCCACTTTCAATTCAAGCACAACTCGTCCCCAGCCTCCACAGTCCAAGCCAACATCAAAGCAGCTTGCTCGTTTGAAGCGCATCCCATTGGGGTCGACTCCAGCAAAAAGCATTTCATTGGCTGCATAGACTAGCATCAAGGCAGAATTGAGGGAGTATCCACATACTTTGGGAGGGCAAAGCTCTGTCAGCAGATTGCCCACGCCATCAAAATAAAATCGATCGCCGACTTTGTAGCCACTGTTGCAGCCTTGCGATTCGATGACTTCCAAAATTATATATTTTCTTTGTAAATCAATGGATTTGGAAATGATGTCTTCATTTACGGGATCAGATTTGAACTGCTCAAGCTCTGCCTCTGTGTAACCCAAATGCTTTTGTACACGTCTCCACATTCGATCACTCGTCACGGGGGCGCTCCTTTTTTCTTTGTCTATTGAAAAATGTCGTAACATGGATACTTCGGGATACGAAAGAGGCTGGCTTCATGTAATATCTATTTGCCACAATCCCCACCGCCTCCTATGATGTTCCAAACTCAAAGGAGAATCCATGCTTCTGAAAGGAAAGAAAGCCCTTATATTCGGTGTGGTCAATGACCGCTCAATTGCCTACGGCATCGCAAAGCAATTCGCAGCACATGGAGCGAGGCTGGGGTTCAGCTATGCTGTGGACCCAATCAAACGCCGACTTGATCCCATAAGCGAAGAACTCGGCGGCGAGTTCATGTTCAAATGTGACGTGACCAGCGATGAGGATATTGCCAACGGTGCTGCCATGGTCAAAGAGAAGTGGGGTGATGTGGATATCCTCGTTCACTCCATTGCCTATGCCAACCGGGAAGACCTCAAGGGGCGTTTTATTGATACCAGCCGCAAAGGATATGGCGTGGCTCTCGATGTATCTTCCTACTCACTAGTGGCACTGTGTCGCGCATATGAAGAGATGTTCTCCCCTGGTAGCTCTGTACTGACGCTTTCCTATTACGGTGCGGGTAAAGTGGTTGCCAACTACAACGCCATGGGCGTGGCCAAGGCTGCTCTTGAGGCGTGTGTGCGTTATCTGTCCGTAGACCTCGGTCAAAGCGGTGTGCGCATCAACGCTATCAGCGCCGGGCCGGTCAAGACCATGGCCGCGAAAGGTATTTCCGGCTTCTCGACTATTCTGAACAAGATCGAGGAAAAGGCTCCCATGCATCGCAATATCTCTATTGATGATGTGGGTAAGAGCGCACTTTACTTGGCTTCCGACCTTTCATCGGGTACCACTGGCGACGTGATATTTGTTGATTCTGGTTACAATATTATGGGTGTGTAAAAGGCAGGAAAGCGTGAGAAGAAGGAAACGGCTGGTCATTCTTGTGGTCCAGCAGGAAAAATACGAACGTGAGCGAATGGTGTCGCTGCTGCAAAAGGGCACTATTGATGTTCGTGCAGCCAAGGATGGAGCCGAAGGCCTGAAAATGATTCAGGACTACGAGCCTGACATTCTGGTTACGGACGTCGCTCTGCACAAGCTCGACGGCATTGAACTCATTGAGCAGGGGCGTGAACATTGCCCGGAAATGAAGGTCGTGGTCGCCTTTGGACCATACAATCCCAAATTTCTGGTTCATGCTGTGGAGATGGGGGTCAGCGCATTTCTTCGGCTGCCAGTGGATGGTGGCAAGTTGCGAACCGCAGTCATGCAGTGCGCTCGGGATATCGCCATGGCCCGCCGTATGGCCGAGGCAGACTATTCTCTTAAACAGCTTCTCGACTTTTTCCCCGGCCCCGCCATTTTGGTGGATGGCCTCAATGTCACGTACCACAACCGTCCTTTGGCGACGTACCTCGGCTATGCAGACCATGATGCCATGAATGTCGTGGATGTCGGGCTGGAGGACTTCATCGTCAAAGTGGGTGAGGATATCTATAGCGGACACCCTCATAAGTGGATTGAATCTATTATCAAGGATCAGCTTGATCGCGACCATACTGTGCAGATTGAAAACCCACGCCATCCGGATGGGCGGCCTAACACCTTTGCCGTGACTTTCAATCAGTTTCCCGGTTCGGACCTGCGTCTCTTCTCGTTTCAGGATATTTCCGGCCTCGAAGACGAGCGTGCGCATCTGGAGGATGAGGCTTCCACCGATCCGCTCACCAAAGCGCTCAACCGCCGCAGCTTCTTGCGCAAGCTCAGTCAGATGGCAGCCATTGGCGACACGTTTTCTCTGGTTATGTTTGATATCGATCATTTCAAGTCCATCAATGACACCTATGGGCATGATGTGGGCGATGCCGTGTTGCGCGAAATCTCACAACTCGTACGGGATAATATTCGCGAAAATGACACCCTTGCCCGCTGGGGCGGCGAAGAGTTTATGGTACTATCCGCTCGGACCACCAAAGAACGCGCAACCCAGTTGGCCGAGCGACTTCGTGTGGCTGTGGCCGAGTTCTCCTTTACTGGAGTTCCCCGCCAGATCACATCGAGCTTCGGTGTTGTCATCCACAAGGATGAAGAAAACGGAGAAGATATGGTCAAACGAACAGATGAAGCGCTCTACGAAGCCAAGGACACTGGACGTAATAAAGTCGTACTTGGTTAATCGCTAAATAGAATCTTCGTCGGCAACACACATTTATGGGGCCTGAAACGCAATTGCGTGCGTTTCAGGCCCCGTTTTTTGTTTATGGATAACCCCGGCAAAAAATGGTTTGGCATTAAATTTGATTTACTCGCCTAAATGGTAATAAATTCCCATCAGGAAAAAACATAAGGAATCGAATCGTGAAGACAAAGTACCTCATCATCGGTGCCGGCCCCACCGGCCTGGGCGCAGCCCATAGGCTCAAGGAACTCGGCATGGACGACTATATTGTGCTGGAACGTCACGACTATGCGGGCGGACTGGCTACCAGTTTTAAGGATGACAACGGCTTTACCTGGGATATCGGTGGCCATGTTGTCTTTTCCCATTATGAATATTTCGATGATCTCATGGACTCTTTGCTCGGCGAAGAGCGTTTGGAACACCAACGCGAATCTTGGGTTCGCTCTTCCGGTACATGGGTGCCGTATCCGTTCCAGAATAATATCCGCTACCTGCCGCGTGAAGCACGGTGGGAATGCGTCGAAGGCTTGCTGCCCGGCAATCGTGAAGAGATGACACCGGAGAACTTCGGTCAGTGGATCGAACACATTTTCGGCAAGGGCATCGCCAAACATTTCATGAATCCATACAACTTCAAGGTATGGGCCACCCCGCCGGAAAAGATGCAGTTCAACTGGATTGGCGAGCGCGTCAGCGTGGTTGATCTCAAGATGGTGCTCAAAAACATCATCATGGAACAAGACGACATCGCATGGGGACCGAACAATACTTTCAAGTTCCCCCTGTATGGCGGCACTGGAGAGATCTTCCGTCGGATGGGGCGTCGCTTGAGTGATCGCATCGAGTACGGTCAGTCGGTGGTTTCCATTGATCCTGACAAGAAGATTGCTACCACGGATAAGGGAACCCAGATTGAATACGAAGTGCTGTTCAATACTGCGCCCGTGGATATCCTCGCTTCCCAGTGGCTGACGACCAAAAATGACGCCATGATCGAAGCGGCTGCCAACCTGACTCACAACTCCGTTGTCGTGGCTGGTGTCGGGTTGGATATCAAGGAAGAAGCGGAACGCAACTCTCGTTGCTGGATGTATTATCCTGAGAACAACTCTCCGTTCTACCGTGTGACGAACTTCCATAACTATTCGCCCAATAACGTGGCAAAGCCCGGCGAGCAGTTGGCATTCATGTGTGAGTCCTCTTATTCCAAGTACAAGCCGGAAAAGGTGGATGAACTCATGGATCGGACCATCGAAGGTCTGGTGAACACCACCATGATGGACGAGTCTCGTGTGAAGGATATCTGCACCAAGTGGCAGATTGATGTGGATTACGGTTATCCCGTTCCCACACTGGAACGCGACAACGCACTGCGCACCATCCAACCTCGCTTGGAAGAAAAGGACATCTACTCTCGTGGTCGCTTCGGCGGTTGGAAGTACGAAGTCTCCAATATGGATCACTCCGTCATGCAGGGTGTAGAGTGGGCAGAGCGTATGATTACAGGCTCTCCCGAAACCACCTACAACTGGGAATAACTGGTTGTTTCGAATGATTTGATTGCGTATACCGAGGCCAGGTCGTAACAGACCTGGCCTTTTTTCATGGCATTACACCCAAAACCTCCTGAATAAAGGGGATGCAATGAGCAATAATATTTACGAACAACGTCGTCAGAAATTGAAGCTTCTGCTGACCGAAAAAGGAATCCCCGCGCTGCTCGTTTCGCACGCGGCCAATCGGTATTATCTAAGTGGCTTCGAGTTGCACGACCCTCAATGCAACGAATCCTGCGGCTGGCTCGTGGTCACAGCGGATGGAGACGATTATCTCTTCACCGACCCTCGCTACAACGATGCAGCTAAACAGGTATGGGATGAAGACAAACTCTTTATCTACTCAGCCAACAAGCACACTCTCGTTAGCGGTACCCTCAAGGCGAAAGGTATTGAGTCCATAGGCATCGAGCCGAAGGCTATGCATTTGTTTGATTATGACAAGATGAGTGAGCTTCTCGCTCTCACTTCTACCAGCAATCTGGTGGAGGAATTGCGTATCATCAAGGACGAAGATGAAATTCGCCGCATGGATGCATCCATCGCGCTGAATCACAAACTTTTCGAGTACATTGAGGGAGAACTAATCCCCGGCCGCACCGAAGAGGAAATCGCATGGCTCGTGGAGAAATTCTTCCGTGAGAACGGTGCTGAGGAACTCGCTTTCTCCACTATCGTTGGAGTTGGGCCTAATGCTGCGCTCCCTCATGCCATTCCCGGCGAGACCAAAATTCGTGATAACGAGATGGTGCTCATCGACACCGGTTGCCGTTTTGAAGAGTATAACTCTGACCAGACCCGCACTTTCTGGGTCGGCGACACTCCGTCTGAGCGATTCAAGGAAACCATGGCTTTGGTCAAAGCTTCCCAGCAGGCTGCTATCGATATCATCAAGCCCGGTCTGACATATCTGGAGGCATATGAAGCTTCCTACGCTGTCTTTGAAAAGGCTGGCGTGGAGTCTCTGTTTACCCATGGATTGGGACACGGCATTGGTCTTGAAACCCACGAGCCGCCAAGCCTGAGCAAAGCCGCTCCCGGTAAATTGAAGGCGGGCATGGTTGTGACCGTCGAACCCGGTCTATATGATCCTGAATGGGGTGGAATCCGCTGGGAATATCAGGTTCTGGTAACCGAAGATGGCTGCCGCATTATGTAGCCATTCTACATCAAGCAAAATAAAAAAGGCCGCTCGAATTTGAGCGGCCTTTTTTATTGCTGTGTAAAAAATTAGGAATCCAGTTTCTTCAGTGCCTCATCAAAGAATCCAACATCACCCAAGACAGTAGCCAAGGCCTGTTCCAGTTCCTGTGGAATGGCACCGGAGGCAAAGATCTCCTCAAGCCTTGCTGGGTCAATGCCATGTTGCTCTGCCAAGGCTTGAATCTGTTTGCGAAGGGCATCGTCCATGGCAGTTAATCCTGAACCATGAAGCCGTGAAAATCGCTGCCGGACGAAATGGAAACATCTGGTACAGGGGAGCCTGTCAGCTCCATCCGAACTGCTTGTCCCACCACGGATGCGGGTGTTTCTGCCACGATGAGCCATATGTTTTTCTTTGTCGAAGTGCCGATCAGATTGAGGACTTCGGCAGTGCTGTCGGGTGCGATGGTCAGCACGGTGAAGTCCCGTGTCGCGCCAGCTTTATCTTTGTTGGCCGTGAATACCATCATGGAAAATTGGTAATGCGTATTGGGGTTTTCCCACTGAATCGTCTGTCGTACAGGGGCATTGTTTAAAGCATGGCCGATGCGGCGAACGTCTTGCATTTCAAGATATTCACCAACGAATTCCGGGTCGCTGGGCAACTCTATAATCGCACGGGGATTCTTCTTGCATCCAAAGGCAAGGAGCAGGATGGAGAGTGCCACGAGGGCGATGATGCTTTGTTTCATGGGATGGACCATAGAGGAGAATGTGTGGGGTGGCAATTATGGTTTTCAAGGAAAGGCGGCACGCCATGTTTAAGCCATGACGTGCCGCTGGATTTTCTGCTTGTATTAAGCGGTTTACAGCTTTGTCAGCTTAGAACCGTTCAAAGTCTTCATCATTACCGGAATTCGGTAATGCCGCTGCCGGGGCAGTTCTTACGACTGCCGGGCTTCTACCTGCGCGACTGAAGCTACCTATGTTGAAGAAGTCCATGTTGGACTGGAGTTGCCCTGCCTGTGCGGTAAACTCTTCTGCGGTGGACGCGAGTTCTTCGGACGCTGCGGCGTTCTTTTGGACAACGGCATCCAGTTCCTGAACCGCGTTGTTGATTTCCTGTGCTCCGGCATCCTGCTCGATATTGGCCGCAGAAATATCCTGCACCAATTCGGCTGTCTTACGGATGTCCGGGATCATCTTGGTGAGCACCTTTCCAGCCTGGTCCGCCTTGTGAAGCGTTGCGGTGGAAAGCTCACCAATCTCTGCGGCTGCGGAACCACTTCGTTCTGCAAGCTTGCGAACTTCGGCAGCAACAACAGCAAATCCCTTACCAGCTTCACCTGCGCGAGCCGCTTCAATAGCAGCGTTGAGCGCGAGGAGGTTGGTCTGGCGGGCAATCTCTCCGATGATGGAGATGCGTTCGGCAATATCCTTGATGGAGTCAACGGCTTCCATAACTGCATCGCCACCCTTTTGGGCATCTGCGGCGGTGCTGGTTGCCATTGCTTCGGTCTGGCGAGCATTGTCCGAGTTTCGGCTGATCTGAGAGATCATTTCTTCCATGGATGAAGAGACTTCTTCCACAGATGCTGCCTGACGGTTAGCGCCATCTGACAATTCCATGGCGGACTCAGTGACTTCAACACTGCCGGATGCAACTTGTTCGGACCCTTCCTTAACCTGCCCGACGATGCCACGCAGGCGTTCGGTCATGGTTGCAAGAGCCTGAGCGAGCTTGCCAGGTTCATCATTGTATTCGGTGCTGATGTCACGGGTCAAATCTCCACGCGCTACCAGATTCGCCAACTCAACACTTTCGTTGAGCGGAACAGATATGGAGCGAACGATGTAGAGACAGAAGATGACGAGGATTACGAGGCCGCCGAGTATGACGCCACCGATCCACCACTTGTATGTGGAGACGAGTGAATCGATATCGGTTTCGATGGACATCTTTTCTGCTTCAACATTGTCGAGATAGACACCCGTACCAATCCACATATCGGTGCCGGGGATGAGCTCTGCATAAGAGAGCTTGGGCTGATCACCCTTTTGTGGCTTGGGCCAGACGTAAGTTACGAAACCGCCGCCATTACTGGCCGCCTTGTTCAGTTCCTTGACGAGCGCTACGCCGTTCTTGTCCTTGAGGTGTCCCAAGTCCTTGCCGTGTAGAGAAGGCTTGGGCGGCAGTGCAACAACTGTGGTGTTATTGTATACGAAAAAATAGCCGGACTTATCCTTTTCAAAGCGGATCTTGTCTACGAGCTTGCGAATGACTTCGATCTTTCCGTCCAGTTCGGGGATGTCGGCAATGGCTGCACCAACACTGATGGCCATGGAATGGGTTGCAACCTGAATCTTGCGATTCTCGCCTTCCAGCATGGCTGCGGCAGAGCGATCAACTCCGATATCCTTGACCTGATCCATTCCACTGACAAATGCCCAGAGAATGCCCACGGTGAAGACCGCAACAACACCGGTAAGGATGAACATCCTGGCTCTAATTGATATGTTTCTAAGCACGCTTTCCTCCATTGGTAGAAACTATGGATATTTAGTTGTACCCAATTAGAGCAAAAAAATCCGTTATAAAAAGAAAAAGCCGTCCTTCATTGCTGAAGAACGGCTTGCTTATTGGAGTGTGATGTTGAGTTACTGCGTCAGTCTTTGTGCAAGTTTGACTGCGGCGATGGCGTCCGTGGACCAGCCATCTGCGCCAATGGCCTCGCAGAACTTTTCAGTGACGACCGCGCCGCCAATGATGACCTTGGTGTCCATGCCTCGTTCCTGCAACAGCTTGATGGTGTCTTCCATGCGCACCATGGTGGTGGTCATGAGAGCGGACAGGCCAATGATTGCAGCATTGTGCTCGGCAGCAGTGTCCACGATGGTTTCGGCCTTGACGTCCTTGCCGAGGTCCACCACGTCGAAACCGTAGTTCTTGAGCATCAGGCAGACGATGTTCTTGCCGATGTCATGGATGTCGCCTTCGACGGTAGCCATGATGATAACGGGCTTGGAACCAGCGGTTTCGTCTTCCTCAAGCAGCGGCTGGAGACGGCCAAATGCGGTTTGCATGGTCTCGGCAGACTGGAGCAACTGTGGCAGGAAGTATTCTTTCTTTTCGTACTTGTCGCCCACAGCCAGAATTCCGGGGATGAGCATGTCGTTGACAATGTTCATGGCAAGTATGCCATTATCCAGTTCAGTTTCTACCAAAGCGACAATGTTATCCTTGTCGCCTTTGATGACTGCGGTCTGGACAGGGGGTAGGCCTTCTACATCAGTGCCGCCAGCGGTTGGTGCTGCTGGAGCAGATGATGCGCCGTGCCCGCCAGTCCAGTCGGAGAATTTGTTGATGTAGCGTTCAGCTTGAGGGTCGCGATTGAGCAGGACTTCCACAGTGTGGAGAGTCTCCTGCAAGCGAGCGGAATTCGGGTTTGCGATGAAGGAGCTGAGCCCGGCTCCCATGGCCAGAGCCAGGAAGTTGGAGTTCAGCAATTCTCGTGCAGGGAGGCCGAAAGAGATGTTGGACAAGCCGATGGTTGTGGGCAGTCCCCACTCATCGCGGCAGTGACGCATGACTTCCAGCGAATGCTTGGCTGCTTCCGGTTTGGAAGAAACAGTGAGAGCCAGAGCGTCAACCATGATGAGGCGTTTGGGGATACCAAGCGCTTCAGCTTCCTTGAGCAATCCTTCGATAACTTCCAGACGTTCTGCAGCGGTGACGGGCAGCTTGTTGCCAATAATGGGCAGCAAAATGAACGGTGCGCCGAACTGTTTGCACAGCGGGCCAAGTGTTTCCATCTTGCCGGGTTCGCCGGAAATGGAGTTGACCAGCGGAGAACCGGGGTACACCCAGAGCCCAGCTTCTATGGCAGCCGGATCGTTGGAGTCGATGGACAGCGGCGTTTGGAAACGTTTGAGGAGCGCCTTGGTCAGCTCGGGGAGCAGGACTGTTTCGTCCACCATGGGTGCGCCGACGTTAACGTCGAGAATGGGTGCACCCAGTTCGATCTGCTCATTGGCAAAGCGAATGGCTTCGGTGAATGCGCCTTCCTGAAATTCGGCAGTGAGCTGCTTCTTGCCGGTAGGATTGATGCGCTCGCCGATGATGGCGCCGGGGTGGTTGAATCCGACGGGGACGGAGATGGAGCGGGATGTCAGAACCAATTGTGCATCGTCGGTCTTCTCAGGACGTTTCCACGGTGTGTCGCCTACCAGATTGCGCAGAGCGCGGATGTGGTCAGGCGTGGTGCCGCAGCAACCACCGATGAATTTCGCACCGAGATCAACAAATTTACATGCCTGCTCGGCAAAAGGCTCCGGGGGCAGACGGAAGCACGTGTTGCCGTCGTCATCCAACTCAGGCAGTCCTGCGTTGGCTTCGGCAAACGTAGGAGTTTCCAGACGCGGTGCCCATGCCTTGAGGGTTTCGCGCATCTGCTCGGGGCCAGCGGAGCAGTTGGTGCCGATAAGCTCCACACCCATGTTCTGCATGGTGTCCACAAAAGTCTGCGGGGATGTTCCAGTCAGGGAAGCATCGCCTTCAAAGGTCATGGACATGGCAACAGGCAGGTCACATACCTGACGGGCGGCCACGACAACAGCTTTGGCTTCGGCCAAATCAAAGTGGGTTTCACCCAGAATGAGGTCGGCGCCGCCGTCCACACATCCTTTGATCTGTTCTTTGAAAACTTCCACTAACTCGCGGAAAGTGAGTTCGCCCAATGGCTCGACAAAATGCCCGGTGGGGCCGATGGATGCGCCGACAAAGGCGTTCTCGCCTGCGACTTCGCGGGCGATTTCGGTCATCATTTTGTTCAGTGTATAGGGATCGGCATCCGCACCCAGTTTGAAGCGGGAGCCGCCAAAGGTATTGGTGGTCAGGATGTTGGCACCAGCATCAACGTATTCCTGATGAACACCACGGATGATGTTTGGTTCTTTCATTGCCCATAATTCCGGGGAAAGTCCGGCGGGCAGGCCTCGGCTTTGCAACAGGGAGCCGTAGCCTCCATCAAAGAAATAGACCTTGTCGTCGCGAAGTATGGATCTGAAATCGGGCACAATTCTCTCCTAAATCAGCCGTGGGGTCGGGTGCGGCAGTGCGCACGATCGCTGCTCCGGCTGGTTGATTCTTATATCAAGATGTCTTGATATAGTCGGTGATGGGCCGAAAATCAAGTATTTTCCCATCCTTTCACTCTTGGAACCGTGGTTGCGACCTGCACACATCTGCACAAGGTTGCAGCAGGGGAAAAACATTGAAAAGGAGACGTAAAAACTATAATGTCATTTCCTTGCTCTTATAATTAGTATTGAAGCGGACGAAATAACGGTCCGACACATAACATATGCCATCAACTGAAAAAAAAACCACTATCGAGCCTGAAGTCGTGGAGCCGGAAATCATCGAGCCTGAGCTTGTTGATGCGGACCTCGATGCTGCTGCTTTGGTGGGTGAAGCCAAAGACCCGCGTGCGGTCCCGGTAAACCCTCCAGCCAAGACCGAAAGTCTGGAAAAGCTGCTTCCCGCTTTTGCCAAGCCTTCTTCCAAGGAGGTTCGGGTTCGTGATCCCCTGCAGTTGTATCTGAAGGAGATCGCTCGGTTTCCTATGTTGGAGCCGGAGCAGGAATACGCCCTTGCCAAACGGGTGCAGGACGAAAACGATCAGGACGCGGCCTTCCAGCTTGTGTCCTCTCATCTGCGTTTGGTCGTTAAGATAGCCATGGATTTCCAGCGCCGCTGGATGCAGAACGCTCTTGATCTCATCCAAGAGGGCAACGTTGGTCTGTTGAAGGCTGTGACCAAGTTTGACCCGGAAAAGGGTATCAAGTTTTCCTATTACGCTGCCTTCTGGGTGAAAGCGTACATCCTGAAATACATCATGGACAACTGGCGGATGGTCAAGGTGGGAACCACCCAGACTCAGCGCAAGCTTTTCTATAATCTGAACAAGGAGCGCCAGCGTCTTCAGGCCATGGGATTTGATCCCACCACGGAAGCGCTGTCCAAGTCCCTTGGTGTGAGCGAGACAGAAATCGAGGAGATGGATCAACGCCTCTCCAAGAATGACATGTCGCTCAACACGCCGCTGGGTGAAGATTCGGATGCGACCAAGATGGACTTCCTGCCATCACTCGGCCCCGGTGTGGAAGACACTATTGCGAGTGATCAGATCGTTGATCTGCTGCTGGAAAATCTCAAGACGATCCGGCCCACGCTCAATGAAAAGGAAGTTGCCATCCTTGATGATCGCCTGCTTTCCGAAGACCCGATCACGCTGCGCGAGATTGGTGAGCGGTTTGAGGTGACCAGAGAGCGCGTACGCCAGATCGAGGCGAGGCTGTTGTCCAAGATTCGCGAACACATGACTGACAAGGTCAAGGATTTCTCCAAAGACTGGGTGCTTGAGCACGACTAACCACGGGACTTTTATGCCAATGACAACGCGTCACATCCTGACCTCTTTTGCGGTCCTCCTGCTCTGCCTTGCAGCCGTTTCCGGTTGCACATCCGCCAAGCGTTCGCCCTCAGCTCATCCCGCCCCTGCTCTTTCTGGAGAGGCGGCACTCAACTATGAATTTCTGGTCTATCAAGATCAAATGCAGCGATTGCAGCGTCATCATGCCGAAGGCAAAAGCAGCACGCTGACCCCTGAAGAAGTTGGTGAGATTGCTCAGCGTGCTGAAGCTTCTCTGAACAAACTTCTGGAAGCAGCCCCTACGCCCCAGCTTTATCTGGAAAAAGCGGGCATGTTCTGGAACGACCCGGCTGGCTCTGCCAAATCCCGTAGCGCTTTGAAGGAAGGCCTTTCGAAGTTCCCGGACAATCAGATTCTCACCATCTATCTGGCAAATTCCTACATCATGGATAACCGTATGGATGCAGCCATCGGTGTCATGGATGATTATCTTGCCCGTCACACTGATGACATTCAGGCTCGTGAACGGCTGGGACAGATGCTCATGGATGCTGGCAAGGATGCCGAGGCGCTTGATGTGCTGAAAGCTATTCCTGCAGACAAACGTGGAGCGGATGCCTTGTACGCCATTGGTCGTACTCAGGGAAATCTCGGAATGCGCAAGGCTGCTATCACCAATCTGAAGAAAGCCATCGCCATGGATCCCAGCTTTACGGAAGCCATGGTTGAGTTGGCCTACCAATACGAGTTGACCAAAAATTATGTGGCTGCCGAAAAGACATACACAAGCATTCTCAGCCAGGGCGAACCGTTCCCCGAGGCTCGTTTGCGCCTCATCAGCCTGAATCTCAAATTGAATAATCCTGCTCGTGCCATGGAAGTGGCTTTGGATGGCCCGCAGTCCAAGTCGTTCATTCTCGATGCGGCGCTTCTTTTCATTAACGATGAGTTTTTTGCTCAGGGTTCCACTGTTCTGGACATGCTGACTTCGGATGGTGAAATTCCGGCTGAGTATTATTTCTATAAAGCTGTCATCGCCAACGAAGGTGAGAGTGATCAGGCAAAGGCGCTGACCTATCTTTCGAAAGTGAGCGAAGAAGATCGTCTTTATCCACATGCACTTCGTTTCAAAGCCCAGTTGTACAATCTTCAGGGCAAAGAAGACGAGGCATTGAAGATCGCACACATGGGTAAGGAAAAGTATCCTGACGGCACCATCTTCTACATCCTCGAATCCGGGCTTCTCATCGCCAAAGATGACTATGCCGCAGCCGAGCAGGTCCTCAAGGATGGATTGGATCGCCTCAAGAAGAATCCCGAACTCACGTACGAACTTGCCATGCTCTATGAAGCTGATGGCCGTCGTCCTGAGGGCTTGGCACTCATGGAAGTGATGTTGCGCAAGCACCCTGACCATGTGAACGCACTGAATTATGTGGGCTACACTCTGGCAGAAGAGAACAGGGAACTGGATCGCGCCTTGGTGCTGGTTCAGAAAGCTTCGCTTCTTGACCCGGAAAATGGCTTCATCCTCGACTCTGTTGCGTGGGTTTACTTCAAGTTGAAGAAGTATGATCTCGCTTGGGAGAACATTGGTTTCGCCGTGGATATCGTGGAGAAAGATCCCATCGTCTGGGAACACTACGGCGATATAGCCCGCGCAATGGGCAAGACCAAGGAAGCGCGCAAAGGCTACAATTATTCCTTGAAATTTAAAAATCGTGATCCCAAATCCGTCAAGCAGAAGCTTAAAAACTTATGATCAACCGCACAGCGCTTTTCCTTGCGGCAACCGTGGCCGTTCTCATGCTGATGGCCGTAGGCGGTTGTACGCCCAAGAAGGCGCCGGGGTTGGCATTGGATTCGCCTGCAGCTGCATGGCGGGTCTTTCAGGATAGCTATTGCCAGTCCGCTACGGAGCCGGGCATGTTGGTCAAGGCTTCCTTGTACTATACGCGCGTGAAGCCCATGAAGCGGACCAACCGAACGCTGGTTTCCATGTGGGGCAATTTCAAAGGCCCTATGCGTCTTGACATCTCTGCCGGTATCGGCAAGTTGCTGGCGCACATTCGTGAAGATAAGAATGGATTGCTCGTTTTTTATCCTGCCGAGAAAACCGCGTATGCTCATATCGATCCGGTTTTGGGTGCCACTCGACTTGGTATGCCGTTCCCATTCTCGCTCACTGAGCTTGCCAAAGTTGCTGTGGGAGATTTTTCCGGCCTTGCGCCGAAACGTTACACAAAGGTCACCGCAACCAAGGTGGGCTTCGTGTATGAGGTCAGCGGTGCGCCAGTGACGACTCTCACGCTCGATATGTATGGTCGTCCAATAGAGCTTCGGGGTACTGTTTCAGGAAATCAGGCAGCCCGTCAGTGGCAGGTTGGTCTGGATAAGTATCAGGAAGAGGTAAAAGGCGTGCCTTTGGCCGATCGGGTTACGCTGACCATGGATAATGGAGAAAAGGGCGTCTTGCGAATCAAGTCGCGAGAGCTTAAGATAACGACCTGGCCAGCCAAGGCCACCGGGCTTGCATTGCCCGATGACGTCATTCAGCGAAGGCTGGATAACGGCTACACAAACGCAGAACACAACGATATTCCTGTCGTTTATGAGGACGCACCATGAGTGAAGCTCGCACCACCAAAGAATCAGTATTGGATGTTTTCCTGCTTGGTCTCAAGACTTGGCTGGCGGAAATCAAGTGGTTGACCAAGTCTGTGCTCACCCGATTCGAGATCAGCAGACTTGAAAAAGAACTCGAACAGGAATATGGGACCCTCGGGCGTATCGCAGAAATGCCTAGAGGGAAGAAAGAGGAAAAGGAACTCAGCCTCAAGCAGATCGACTTTCTGAAAGAGGAAATCGACACCCTGCGGACCGAGCTGGCCCAAGACAGGGAAGCTCGTATGGCTGAGCTCAAAAAAGACCAATAGGGTATATGGGGAGAAGGGACGTGAGTAAAACTATTGTTATTGGCTCCGATCACGGGGGCTACAATCTGAAGGCTGTCTTCATCAAGGCGCTCCAGGAATGGGGCTACACTGTGGAGGACGAAGGCCCGGATTGCCTCGACTCCTGCGACTACCCGCTGTTCGCAGCCAAAGTTGCAAACAAAGTGAAAGAGGATGACGACAAGCTCGGCGTTCTCATTTGCGGTACCGGACAGGGCATGACCATGACCGCCAACCGCATGGGTGTGCGCGCAGCGCTGTGCACCAACGAATTTCTCGCTGAGATGGCTCGTGAGCACAATGATGCTCGCGTGCTCTGTCTTGGCGAACGAGTGACTGGACAGGGACTGGCCCTGGCTATCCTCAAGACTTTTTTGGAAACGGAGTTCGGCGGCGACCGTCATCAACGGCGCATCGATCTCATCGACACTGTGTCTAAATAACAACTTTTAAGGGTATATCATCATGAGTACTATGACGGATAAGACCGTTGCCGTGGTCAAAGGCTTGATCATGGACGGCATTGCCAAGGCCAATTCCGGGCATCCCGGTGGAGCCATGTCTTCCGCCGATTTCGCCACCATTCTGTTTTCCGAATTCCTGAACACCAATCCAGACGACACCGACTGGTTCAACCGCGACCGTTTCGTTTTGGCCGCAGGTCACGAGTCCATGCTCCTCTACAGCCTGCTTCACCTGAACGGGCTGCTCAGCCTGGATGACCTCAAGCAGTTCCGCCAGATCGATTCCATGACTCCGGGCCACCCCGAAGTCGAGATGCCTGGCATCGAAGCAACCTCCGGTCCTCTGGGGCAGGGTTTCGCTGTCTCTGTCGGTTTCGCCGCCGCAGAAGCATTTCTCGCCAACAAGCTTGGCAACGATGTTATGGACCATTACACCTATGCTCTGTCTTGTGACGGTGACATTCAGGAACCCGTTGCTCTTGGCGCGGCTTCTCTGGCTGGTCTCTGGGGACTCGGCAAGCTCGTCGTCTACTATGACTCCAACAAGATCCAGCTCGCCGGCCCCTGTGCTGACGTAGATTGCACCGATCACCGCAAGGTCTTCGAGGGCATGTGCTGGCACGTCATCGATGTAGACGGCCACAACCACGATGAAATTCGCGCCGCTATCAAGGCAGGTCAGGCTGAGACTTCCAAGCCTACTCTGATCATCGGTCACACCACCATGGCTAAAGGCTGCGCCACCATGGAAGGCAGCCACAAGACCCACGGTTCTCCTTTGAGCGCCGAGGAAATTGCTGCCACCAAAGAAAAACTTGGTATGCCCGCAGATGAGCAGTTCTACGTACCTGCCGATGTGAAAGAAGCATATCAGGCTCGTTTCGACGGACTGCGCACCAAGGCTGCTGACTGGAAAGCTACTGTGGACGCCAAGCTGGCTGACGCTGACTTCGCAGAGATGTGGGGCCACGTTACCAAAGATCGTTCCGCTCTTTCCATCGATTGGCCTGAGTTCACCCCCGGTGAGACCGTGGCTACTCGTAAAGCTTGGGGCTCCTGCCTCAACACCGTCATGGAATCCCTGCCCACACTGGTAGGTGGTTCTGCTGACCTCGATCCGTCCAACCAGACTCAGAATTTCCGTGACACCTACGGCGATTTCGGCGTGAAGGGCTTCGGCTCCCGCAACTTCGCTTTCGGTGTCCGCGAATTCCCCATGGCAGCCATCATGAACGGCTTGCAGCTCCACGGCGGCTTGATGCCGTTCGGCGCGACCTTCCTGACTTTCTCTGATTACTGCCGTAATGCCATTCGCATGTCTGCATTGCAGAAGCTGCCGGTTCTCTACGTATTCACCCATGATTCTTTCTGGGTGGGCGAAGATGGCCCGACTCACCAGCCTATCGAGCACATCAGTTCCCTGCGCCTCATCCCGGACCTCATTGATCTGCGTCCGGCTGACGCCAACGAAACCGCTGTCTGTCTCGATGTCGCTTTGAAACAGGAAGAAATGCCTTCCACCATCTTCTTGACTCGTCAGGGCCTGCCTGTTCTCGATCCCGCCGAATACCCCGGCGTTGTTGACGGTCCCCGCAAGGGTGCCTACGTCATCAAGGATTGCGACGGCACTCCCGATCTCATCCTGATCGCTTCCGGTTCCGAAGTCTCACTGGCTCTCGAAACTGCCAAGCTGTTCAAACGCAAGGTTCGCGTGGTTTCCATGCCTTCCTCCAAGCTGTTTGACGATCAGCCCAAATCGTATAAAGATGAAGTCCTGCCGCCTGCGGTTACCGCACGCGCAGCAGCCGAGGCCGGTCGCACTGGTCTCTGGCATAAATATGTAGGCCTTGAGGGTGTCGTTCTCGGACTGGATCATTTCGGTGCCTCTGCGCCGGGTGCCATCTTGTCTGACAAGTACGGCTTCACTCCCGAGAACTTTGCCCGCATGATTCGCGAACAATACTAGGAGTATTTGCATATGACCATGGAAGCCCCCCAAAAGAACCTTGCTCTTGATCTCGTCCGTGTGACTGAGGCCGCAGCACTTGCTTGTGCTCGCTGGCTCGGTAAAGGTGACAAGATCTCTGCTGACCAGGCTGCTGTCGACGCTATGCGCGTTTGTTTCAACACCTTGGAGATTCAGGGTCGTGTCATGATCGGCGAAGGCGAAAAAGACGATGCCCCCATGCTCTTCAACGGTGAAAAACTCGGTCTGGGCAAAGGTCCCAAGGTCGATATCGCTGTTGATCCGCTTGAAGGCACCGACCTGCTCGCTAACGGTCGCCCCAACGCTATCGCCGTTGTCGGTGTTGCACCGGCTGGCGCCATGTTTGATCCGGGCCCGTCTTACTACATGCAGAAGCTGGTTGTTCCTGCTCAGGCCAAGGATGTCGTCGACATCGAAGCGCCTACCGGTCACAACTTGAAGCTCATTGCTCGCGCTCTCGACAAAGACGTTGACGATCTCGTCGTCTTCGTTCTCGAAAAGCCGCGTCATAAAAAGCTGATCAGCGAAATCCGCGAAGCCGGTGCTCGTATTCAGCTTCACACCGATGGTGATATCACCGGTTCCCTGATGGCTATCGACCCGCGCAGCGAAGTCGACGTCATGATGGGTACAGGCGGCACACCCGAAGGTGTACTCTCTGCCATCGCTATCCGCATCATGGGCGGCGAAATGTTCGCCAAGCTTGATCCGCAGAAGCAGCAGGAAAAGAACGCTCTGGCAGAATACGGCATGGACGTTCGTCGCGTGCTGACTGTCAACGATCTGGTCAAATCTGACGATTTGTTCTTTGCAGCCACCGGTATCTCCGGCGGTACCTTCCTGAAGGGCGTGGCTTACCACGGTCACGGCGCAGAGACCTCTTCCCTCGTTATGCGCGGCAAGACTGGCACCATCCGCTACATCGAAGCCATCCATAATTGGGATTCCCTGATGAAGTTCTCCGCAGTCGAATACGACTAGGCTGAACTACACCAAGACGATTCAAGGCCGGGACTTTCGAGTCCCGGCCTTTTTTTGTGCTTTGGTCACGTTTAACTAACTTGGTGTACTTTAATCTCGACGAAGAGAAGTTGTATTGATAAAAAGCGACACGAGGCCTTAAAATCTAAATGCCAAGTGCTATTTGCATTCTATTGCGTTGCTGGCCTCAACCTCAAAATTAAGGTGTTAACCGTATGGTAGATGTCGTCATCAATGTTTTTGGGAAAGTCCATCAGACAGCCCTTTCTATACTGTCATTAGTCGAACACTGCCACTCACACATCAACACTATTTATTTTCAGAAAGAAAAATATACGGCTACCTATGAACATTTGAACCATGACCATATACTTGAGTATTACTCATCTCTAATCAAATCTTACATACCAAAGTATTGGAACGGTATCGACCCCAACGATATCCAACGGCTCAAAGATGATCGTGATTATCTTCTTTCAATTCGGTATCAATATGGCTGGGAGAGCTGTGCATCCAAATACTTATTGACGATTCACAATGACATTGATGTGAGGGACGATGTCATTGGTAATTTATTAGCAAGGATCGGCGAGAATACTGGGATCGGCGAAATAGGACAGTGCTGGTGGTGCCCGGCGTATCAAAATAGCCTGTGTACCTCTGACACATATACTTCATTTAAGCCTTCCTACCAATACTTGATGCATCTTTACAACAAGGACATGGACTACACGCAACGTCGTGCATATAATTTTGGATTGTCGGATCAGTTCAAGGAGTCTCCTTGGCCGTTACCGGAATGTCGCTTGAATGAATGGTGTGCGTTGATCAACATGGACAAAGCGCGAAAGGATACAGCTCCCACTGGCAAAGCAGTGCCCTTTGGGTCTCGGGTCTCGTCTGGCTCACTTATTGGTGACAATTGGGATCGTCCGGTCTGCTTAGACGTGGGTGTTCAATGGTTTCGCGAACTGTTGCATATGAACCATTCTTTCGCACATTACGATGTAAATAAGGACATTGTTCACGATAAAAGGGGCAGCGTAAAACTTGACTCCCGCGAAGAGTATGTCAAAGCTGAAATTGTAGCTTTGAATGAGATAAAAATTAGGTATCCAGATTTCTATGAATTCATGAACTCAAGATTAAATAAGATTTGAAGGAAGGGGGTTGCTTCGCTGCTAATGAGCCAGAGGTAACAAGCTTATTGATTAGGTTGAAGACGGCTTTCCCTCTCCCGTTGTTTTTGTCTGGGTCATGGTTATGTTATATGTATGGGAGGAGGTGAGCCATGAGTAGTGAGAAGAGACACAGAACCCGCATCCATGCTGGTTTTGAAGCATACGTTACTGTGGATGATGTGGTGATTCCAGTTGAGACCAAAGACATTAGCCTTAAGGGCGCACTGCTCAAAGGGTGTGACGATTGCATGGTAGGTACTCATTGTGAACTTCATCTGCCACTTTCACCGGGCGTTCGTATCGTAGCGGATGGTGATGTGATTCGCGTGAAGGATGGCGAGGTTGCCATGATTTTTAGAGAAATGGATGAATTGAGCTTCACCTTCTTGCATCGACTGGTACAGCTGAATTCGCCGGACCCAGAAGCTATTGATGATGAGTTGCTTGAGATCTTTGAAAAGATGAAGTGATAATGAACACGGCGCAGGCTAGCTGGTCGTAGTGTTTTAATTCGTATCGTATCGCTCAGAATTTATTGCTGGTTTTGTGAAAATCCTGCTTGTCAGGCCGATCACTTGTATCTACTGTCCCCCCATGATGAAGTTGCTGACTCCGGGTATGCGCCACATGCTGCTCGGTACTTTTCTTTTCTCCATTGGCTCCTTGCTGATCAAGCTGGTGGGCGAACGGATTCCCACGATGGAAATTCTGTTCGTCCGTGGTTTTATCGGCATTGGTTTTTGCTGGATGATTCTGCGCCGAGCTGGCGTTGGGATGTTTGGTACGCGTCGTAAGGTTCTTGCGTTGCGTGGGGTTGTGGGATTCATCGCATTGTTCGCAGAATTCTTTGCGATCATTCACCTGCCGTTGGCCGATGCTATCGTCATACTGTTCGCCCATCCCGTCCTTGTGGCGGTCCTTGCTTGGGCTGTGTTGCGCGAGAAAGTTGATATGCGTAGCGTCCTAGCTATTCTCACCAGTTTGCTTGGCGTGGTTGTTGTTTGTCGTCCTGGTTTCGTCTTTGGCAATACTGGCTCCAGCCTTGACCCAATCGGCGTAATTGTTGCGCTTGTCGGTGTTGTTGTCACATCGATTGCAGTGGTTACAGTTCGTTCCCTCGCTAAAACTGAGCACCCTGCTGTTGTGATGGTCTATCCGCCCATAATAATCGCCTGTGCGACTCCTTTCTTTTCATACAATTGGCTTATGCCCACTTCGGCAGAATGGGCCATGATGCTCGGTATCGCCTTGTTCATGAATGCTGGGCAATATTATATGACCCGTGGTTATGCTGTTGAAAGCGCGGTCCGTATTAGTGCAGTTTCCTGCCTTGAAATCGTTTTTGCCACCATATGGGGTGTTTCATTTCTCGCTGAAATACCTGATGGATGGACCATTGTTGGCGGAGCGTTCATCGTACTTGGTACTCTCGCTTTAGGGCTGAGCAAGGAGGGGCGAGATGGAGAGAGTAAAGATGTCCCTCTTGAAGGGTGATGAGCTACCTTTCCTCCGTTAATTCGAGTGTGTAGCAAAGCTTTCATTTTCCCGTCTTCTCATTCATTCAAGCAATAAGTTGCTTGGCTTTACTTCATTGGCGGAATGATTCTGCTCGTGTTACGGGAGAATTACGGTCTCGAACCCGGGGGGAATATGAAATTTACTGGCATCAATCTGCTTGATGAACTGGCAAAGGATGAATTGGCGGAACTTCGCACTGTGTTTAATGAGCGCACTTATGAAAAAGGGGCGGTCATTTATACGCCGGAGGAAGAGGATAACCTCGTCTTTGTCATTGCTCGTGGACGTGTTCGCGTTTACCTCGCCTATGAGGATAAAGAATTTACCTTGGGAATCCTGAATCCCGGCGATATCTATGCAACCCATGCGGGATGCTATATTCAGGCCTTTGATGACGCGGCTTTGCTTGTCACCGGTGTTATGTCTGTGAAACGGGTGATGAATGATATCCCTATCTTTACCCGCACCATGGTTCGCGTGTTGGGGCATATTCTTGAAAATTCCTTCTCGATCATCGGAGGCCTCGCCTTCAAGGATATCTACAATCGCCTCATGGATTATATCCTGAATGAAGCTCGTGAGTCCGGGCAGCTTGAAGACGGTGGCGTTCTTATTTCACTTGATCTCACTATCGAGCAATTGGCCCAGCTTATGGGCGCGACACGGCAAACGGTGTCCACCTTGCTCAACGACATGGTTCGCGCCGGGCTTATGGAAAAGCGGGGACGCGGTCAATATTTCATTGTGAGCCTAGACGAGTTGGAACGGGCTGCGGGCGAGTAGCTCGTTATTGATATCGCGCGAGAATTTCCTGATAAGTGCCGTCTTCTTTCATGGAACGGAGCGCTTTAGAGAAGTTTACCGCATCACGTTCAGTGCGAGTTTTCTTAGAGAAAACGAGGTAGGCATTATGGCTGTCGAGAATGGCAATATTGCCAGTTGAATCGGTGACAAATTCCAATTTTTCTCTATGTTTGTCGATAAAAGAACGTCCCAGAGCCCTGTCTATCAAGATTAGGTCAACTCGATTGTCCAGCAATTTGCTTACATTGATTTCATTGGATGTAGTGCTTTCAACTCTTTCGAATTGAGCGGCTTGGATAAAGTACCGAACCTTGGCCCCATAGGAAAATCCTCGTCCGACTCCGAGCGTCCAGCGGTTCAAATTGTCATAATTCCCGTGATTGATTTCAATCGTGCTTTTCGCCCGTTTGAGTGCGACGACTTGGAGCGTGAAGAGCGGCGTTTCCGGATAGTGGAAAAAGCGTGTTCGTTCTTTGTTGAGAACCGCATAAAAAAGGGCGTCTGCCTCTCCTTCTTTAGCCATGAATACGGCCCGTTTCCATGGCATTATTTCGATATCCGGTGCGAACCCTGCGCGCTTGAGTCCCTCCTGCGCCAGTTCTATGGCCATGCCTGAAAATCCTGTTTCATTGGTGACCACCATTGGCGGTGCATCAAGCGTGACCACGTGCAATGGCTCGACTGTCAATCCAGTCGAAGGGATTAATAATACAATGAGGAGCAGGACAATGGTTCTAAGCATGAAATGACAATACACATTTTTTCAACTGATTGAACCCCAAAAATGCTGACGGGTCATCGAATGGCGTTATTTTTTTCCTCTTTTCCTCCCTTTTGTCGGGCAGCCGACATACAGAGGTATGGTGAAGGTGTATTCTCTTCTTCAGAATCAGGGTTGTCTCATTGTTTTTACCCGTAGGCAGGGCGTTGCCGCTGTTTGCGAAACCAGAGAATTGGAGGGAAAAATGGCTAAAGAACCGAAACCGATTGATGATCTTACCATTTGGGATGATGCCAAGGCCATGATCAAAAAGGCTAGGGAAGAGGGAATCGAAACTGTTCACGAGCGCCTTGCTCAGCAGACACCTCATTGTAAATTTTGTGAGCTTGGTACCACGTGCCGCAACTGTACCATGGGTCCATGCCGAATCAGCAAGAAGATGCCGCGTGGTGTTTGCGGTGCAGACGCTGATGTCGTCGTTGCCCGTAACTTTGGACGTTTTGTCGCAGGAGGCTCAGCGGGTCACTCTGACCATGGCCGAGATCTTATCGAAGTGCTCGAAGCCATCGTCGAAGGTGAGACCAAGGATTACTCTATCAAGGATGAAGAAAAGCTCATCCGCATCGCTGCCGAAGTGGGTATCGAGACCGAAGGTCGAGGTATCATGGACGTAGCTCGCGATGCCATGGAATGTTTCTTCGCAGACTTTGGTTCCCGCAAAAAGGAAGTTTCTTTCCTGGCTCGCGTACCGCAGAAACGCAAAGACATCTGGGCCAAGCTCGGTATGACTCCGCGTGGTGTTGATCGTGAGATCGCCGAAATGATGCATCGCACTCACATGGGTTGTGACAATGATGCACCAAATACCATGCTTCACGCAGCCCGTACTTCACTTTCCGATGGTTGGGGCGGTTCCATGATTGGTACTGAGCTTTCCGATGTTATCTTTGGAACGCCGACACCATCCATGTCTACAGCCAACCTCGGCGTTATCAAGGAAGACAAGGTTAACATCCTCGTACACGGGCATAACCCGGTCGTCTCCGAGATGATCCTTGCTGCTGCTCGCGAACCTGAGCTGATCGCCGAAGCCAAAGAACAGGGCGCAGCGGGCATCAACATCGCCGGTCTGTGTTGTACCGGTAACGAGCTGCTCATGCGTCAGGGAATCCCTATGGCGGGCAATCATCTCATGACTGAGCTGGCACTCATCACTGGCGCTGTTGAGGCCATCGTTGTCGATTACCAGTGTATCATGCCAAGCCTTGTTCAAATCTCCGGCTGCTATCACACCAAGTTCATCGACACTGCTAACAAGGCTCGTTTCACTGGCGGAATCCATTACGACTTCAAGCCCGCAACAGCCATGGAGCAGGCCCGAGAAATCGTGCGGCTTGCAATCAAGGGCTATGCCGAACGTGACGCTGGTCGTGTGGACATCCCCTGTGAGCCTGTCGAAATCATGACCGGGTTCTCCAATGAAGCAATCATCGGCGCTCTTGGTGGAACTCTTGATCCGCTGGTGCAGGCCATTGCAAATGGCGATATCCGCGGTGCCGTTGGTATCGTTGGTTGTAACAATCCCAAGATCAAACAGGATTCCATGAACGTGAAGCTCGCAGAAGAGTTGATCAAGAAGGATATTCTCGTTCTGGTCACTGGGTGTGTCACCACCGCAGCAGGTAAAGCCGGACTTCTCGTTCCCGATGCCATTGAAAAAGCTGGCCCCGGACTCAAGAAAATTTGTGGGTCACTCGGTATTCCGCCAGTCCTGCATTACGGTTCCTGTGTAGACAACTCTCGTATTCTGCAACTCTGCGCTGCCTTGGCAAACGCTCTGGATGTAGACATTTCTGACTTGCCTGTGGGTGCATCCTCCCCCGAGTGGTATTCAGAAAAAGCCGCAGCTATCGGCCTCTATGCCGTGGCTTCCGGTATCTACACCCATCTCGGTCATCCGCCGAACATTCTTGGTTCTGAAACTGTCACCAACCTGGCTGTGTCCGGGCTTGAAGATTTGGTCGGTGCGACCTTCTTCATTGAACCCGATATGGTCAAAACAGCCGAAATGTTCGACGATCGAATCAAAGCCAAACGCAAGGCTCTTGGTTTGAGCGAGTAAGGTAGAAGCGCCTCCGGCGGCTGAGGGAAGGGGAGAAAGGGACCCTTTGTAAAGGGTCTCCTCTCTCCCCTTCCCCCAGACCCCCATCCCTTCTCACCCCCTAAACTTTTTTATATGCTTCGCGGGGTGGTGTTAGGTGGGAGGTCATGCTGCTGGTGGTTGTTGGAACGATTAATAGAAAGATTGAACCTCGTGCTCGTGCGGTTTCGCGGAGCGCTATGAAAAGTTTAGGAGGATTCTCAAGGAACCCTTTTCAAAGGGTTCCTTAAGTCCTCGGAGAGCCGCCGGAGGCATCGTATGAAGTTGGCATTTGCGGGAAAGGGTGGAGTTGGCAAAACATCATTAGCTGCCTGGACTGCTGATTGGCTGGCCCGGAATGGGAAGAATGTGTGGATGGTCGATGCTGATACAGCGCTATCGCTTGGGCAGGCATCCGGGCTGGCAATGGATGAGTTGCCGGAACCACTCATTTGCCGAGAAGATCTCGTGCGAGAGCGAATCCACGCAGGTGGCTTTTTGAATCTTAATCCTGATGTGGGTGACTTGCCGGAAGAATTGGCGGTAGATTTGCCGCTGGTCGGCGATCCGTTGCCGGGAGTGACACCGGGCCGCAAACGCCTTGTTGTCATGGGTGCGGTGACCAACGCGGGCGGCGGCTGTGCGTGCGATGCCAATGCGCTGTTGAAGGCGATCCTTGCCCATCTTGTCATGGATAGTGACGACTGGGTGTTGGTCGATCTGGAGGCTGGAGTAGAGCATCTGGGCCGCGGCACTGTAACCCATGTGGATGGGCTTGTTGTGGTCAGCGAACCATCTATGCGCAGTTTGCAGACAGGCGCAGAAGTTGGACGTATGGCGGCCGATCTTGGACTGACAAATCAGGCCCTCATCATTAACCGCTACCTCGGCGGCGAACCACCAAAGCTCGACGGCCTGCCGGAATGGTCGTTAACGATCCCACCACTCGACGGCTTGATTGGCCGCCAGATGACAGACGCATCCGTGCTGGGATTACCAGAGGCAGAGACTCTCGATAATACGATCGAATACCTTCTCAAAAAGCTCGAATTGTAAAAAAAATATTAGTGAACTCGCCGAAGGCGCTACGGGATTCTTAAGGCCCTCGGCCTTAAGCCGTCGGAGACGAAGTCACCTGATAATCGCGCCGTAAGGCGCCTCCCAACCTGATCTACGGCTTCAACTGGCTCAATACCATACCTGCCAGCATCAAGCCGCAACCGATCATGGCTCGTACTGTGAGAATCTCACCGAGCATGAACCAGCCGCCGATGGCAGCGAAGACAGCTTCGAGGCTTAGTATGATAGCGGCGTGGGCAGGCTCTGCATCGCGCTGGGCAATGACCTGAAGGGTGTAGGCGATCCCGACGGACATGAGACCGCCGTATAGGATGGGCATGGCCGCACCTTGAAGGCCGACTATGGTGATTTCTTCGGTGGCGGCTGCGCCGATGAGGCTGAGAACAGCGCAGGCGGCGAATTGGACGGTGGAAAGCTTGATGGCGTCAACGGCATCCATGCCGGGCGAGAGTTTGCCGATGAGCAATACATGCCCGGCCCAGAAGAGTGCGCCGATAAGGATGAGCATATCTCCGAACGAGATGGAAAGGTCGGATGTGACCGAAAGAAGGTACATGCCGACGACTGCCATGGAAGCGCCGAACCATGTTCCCCAGCCCGGTTTCTGGGCGAGAAGCAGCCCGAAGATAGGGACGAAAACCACATAGAGTCCGGTGATGAAGCCGGCTTTACCTGCTGTGGATGCTTGGAATCCATACTCAGCGAGTTGCGGCCCGGCTAAGCCAATTTGCTGGAGTGTTGCTCCACAGAAAAGGGCGAGACCGAGAATGCCACCCCCGACGACGAGTTTCTTTTTGTCAGTAACTCGGCCTGCATCGCGCTTTTTCTCGAGATGAAAAACGAGTGGGAGAAGGGCGCAAGTTCCAAGGGCAAATCGAATGCCATTGAAGGTGAGCGGGCCAACGTGATCCATGCCCACGCGTTGTGCTACGAAGGCAAGGCCCCAAATGGCTGCGGTGACAAAAAGAAGTATATCGGCGCGAAGGGTACGGCTGTTCACTGGTCTGATCTCCTTGAAAGATCACACCATGTACTGCATTTGCCCCTGCAACCGCAAGTCGTGAGGTCGGGTTTATTCCGAACCGTTGTCGCCTTGTTGCTCTTTTTGGAGTTCTTCGGCTGCTATGTTCGCCTTGGCGGCCAGTTCCTTGAGCAGCGCAAGCAGGTATGGTTCAGCCTCTTCGCTGTTTTCTGCTGGTGCCCAGGATGGGATATCCTTGTCTGTATCGTGCTCGTATGGGCCGTCTTTGACTTCAAAAATAAGCGTGTCTGACTTGAGGACGATGAAGGTGTGATAGACATGCGGGGCTACATCTACGCCGAAGCATTCGGTGCCAGGCTGGAGCAAGGTGTGTTCCTTGATCCTGCCTTCGTCCGTGAATTCCACGAAGAGCATGGAGCCGGATATGACAATAATTGTTTCGGTCTTTTTCGGGTGCAGATGGCGATGTGGCGTGACATAGGTGCCGGGCTGCATGGCGTTGAACATTTTATGTACGCCAGCATCATTTGATGCATGAAGACGCTGAATGATTCGCTTACGCGGACTTTCCTTAGAAAGGGCAAGGAGATCGCCCGCCATAGTCAGGGTCAGCGGAGTGACATCTGTGTCTGGGGCCGGCAACGCGGTGGGGAAATCTTTTTTCTCTTCACTCATAGGGTTCTCTGTACATGGAGCGTGGCTTTTGAGCAAGGTAGTGATTGCTCTTTAGTGTGTGTCATGAATGTGCTGTTCATGTTTAAGGGGAGATATATTCCTCATAAAAAAGGCCCCTGAACTACATGTTCAGGGGCCTTGATTCTTCTGTCAGGATCGAGCTTAGTCGCCCAATTCTTGAGCCAGTGCGGCGATTTCTTCACGGATAATGCGTGCTGCTTCGGCAGGCACCATCTGTGCGATTTCATCACGGAGCTTGGTTTCCAACTCTTCCACACGGGATTCTAGCATGGCAACCTTGGCCTGTAATTCTCCGACGGATGGGACTTCTTCATCATGCACATTGGCAAGTAGTTGGTCCACATCAACATCAGCGGAGACGTCCATACCAACATCGGGCGGCATGGATTCTGCGGTGAGCATATCGCCCATGACGTCTGATTCGATTGGCGTATCAAGATCGGCAGATGCGTTCTCGATGTCCGAGACATCCACACTGTCGAGAAGGCTGTCTACGTCTTCAAGATCGTCACCTTCAAGTTCATCCAGACCAGTCAATTCAGCGATGTCGCTGTCATTCTCGTCGGAGAGTACGGACTCAAGCTCGACTTCCGGGGTGTCTTCTACCTCGGGTTCGTCCATAAGGAGATCCAACTCCTCATCGGCCACAGCTTCTTCCACAGGAACGTCGGGCTGTGGCTCTTCAGCCAGGGCCACGTCCATCATGTCATCAGCTTCAAGTGAAATTTCTTCAACGGGCGCTTCGGTAACCATTTCGTCGAGGAGAACTTCCTCGGCAGGTTCTTCGGTTGCCACGTCTTCAAGGATGAGTTCTTCTACAGCTTCTTCAGGCGCTTCGACTGCAGGTTCATCCATGACAACATCTTCAAGGATCATCTCCTCTACAACATCGTCATCTGCTTCATCGACGAGATCGAGAATAGCTTCGTCTCCCTCTGGGGCAGCTTCAGCGAGAAGCTCTTCTGTGAGGTCGAGAGGGGCTTCAGCCACGTCATCAAGAATGATCTCTTCGGATGCATCGTCTTCAACGAGATCGTCAAGAAGCATGGCGTCTTCAATGTCGTCGATTTCGGCTGGGGCTTCGACTGCAGGTTCTTCGGTTGCCTCTTCGAGAAGAGCATCCAGGTCTGCAATATCGTCATCTGCGCCAGCTTCAACCAGATCATCAAGAACAATTGTGTCCTCTTCTTCGGTGACTGCTTCGAGATTCGGCTCTTCAGCAATATCATCAACGAGATCGATGATGTCTTCAGGAGCTTCGGGGGCTGCTTCAGCTACATCGTCAAGGACGAGCATGTCGTCATCGTCTTCTTCCACCAAGTCGTCCAGCAACATGATTTCTTCTTCGCCGGAATCAGCCTCAGCTTCCTCCACCATGTCATCAAGGACGAGTAAATCGTCACCGTCGTCTTCTGCGATATCATCGAGCACGAGTAAATCGTCGTCGGCAGAAGCCGCGACGTCGTCCAGAATCATGGGGCCGTCGTCATCACCAGCGAGATCGTCGAGCACAAGTGGCTCGTCGTCTGCGGCTTCTGCGGGAGCAGCCACATCTTCTTCGAGATCATCGGAAAAGAGGTCTTCGAGTTCCTGTTCAAAGTCCGCGTCGACGTTATCAGGGTCGAAGCCTTCAGTGTCAGGAGCCTCTTCGAGCACGTCTGTTACATCGACGTTTTCATCGGTGGGAGGCGGGGGAGCCGGGGTCATGAGTACCTCCGTGGAAGACGGATGAGAAAAAAGGGGAGCTGTTTTCGCAGCCCCCCTTGAATTACCCTAGCGAATTACTTCTTGGGGTGGCAATCTTTACAGCCAACGGGAGCTTTCTTGTTGCCGGCTTTCTTTTCCATCTTGTGGCAGCCGAGGCAGGAAGCTTTGGACTTCTTGCTGTGGAAAGCCTGATAGAAGCCTTTCTTGTCTTTCTTAGCAGCTTTGGATGCGTCAGTGTGGCAACCTTCAACGGAGCAGCCAGTGATAGCAGCTTTGTCGGTGGCCTTGTGATGACAGACCATACAGTCGATCTTCTTGTCTTCGTGCATCTTGTGCGGGAAGGCTACGGGAGCCTTGGACATCTTCACGCCCTCGGGGGCCTTCAGAACCATGTTGTCAGCCGGTGTGTTACCAGCGATGACTGCAGGCAGTGCAAAAACACAAACCAGAGCAGCGACCATCAGGCTGATCATCAGAGATTTTTTCATTGTACCTAATTCCTCCTGTTGCATAAAAATAAAACTGTCACACTCTCTACTTATGCGGGATAAATAAGTATCCCACCCCTGTCAAGCAGGGGGTGCCATCGTAGACCCCTGCTTTTACCCGAAAAACAACACCTATTGCAAGGGGTTTTAGTTATAAATGCTATGAGTTCGAAATGTCATACTTCCGGTGATAGCCGCGCGGTGTAAGCATTCGGCCCCCTGTGATGCGCGTCGCTGAATTGCCAATGATCAGAACAGTCTGCATATCAACGCTCTCTACATCGACCGTATCGAGGGTGACTGCGCGTACGTCCTGCCCTTCTCTGTATGCTCGCCCAACTATGCCCACAGGCGTCTCTTTAGTGCGGTTTTCAGCTATGATATCAAGTGCTTTTTGCAGATGATCACTCCGTTTTTTGGAGCGAGGGTTGTAAATGGCAATGACGAAATCTGCTTCACTGGCGAGCCTGAGACGCTTCTCGATAACTTCCCAAGGAGTGAGCAGATCGCTCAAACTTATTGAAGCGAAATCATGCATGAGAGGCGCGCCAAGAAGGGCTGCTGCGGAGTTGAATGCAGCTACACCCGGGACGACATCAAAGGGAATCTCCTCAATGAGGCTTTCCGCTTCCAGAATTTCAAGAAGAAGACCCGCCATGGCGTAAATTCCTGCATCACCACTGCACACCATCACGGTACGTTTGCCGGTGCGTGCTTGTTCAATGGCGGCTTTGGCTCGTTCCACTTCACCCATCATACCAGTGGACACGACTTCTTTTCCTTCCAGAATGGCGGGCGGAACTAGTGCTATATATCCTTTATATCCTGCCACTACGTCTGCGGCTTCGAGGGCAGCACGGGCTGCCGGGGTCATCAATGATTCATCTCCGGGGCCAAGGCTCACGGCTGTCAGCATATCTATCTCCTCGCCACGGCGAGCGTGACGGTCTTGGTTTTGGTCTTTTCCACGAGCAGTTCGCCGCCTTTGGAAAGCAGGATGGCCGAGGCTTCTGCCACAGACCCCACACCCACACGGTCCATTACCGCGCCGGATGGGTTGGGTGCTTCCACCGCGTCGAGTTGCTCTTTACTATAAAATATCGGTTTCACATCAAGCTTGGCTGCCGCCTCAAGCAATCCCACTTCGTCCGCCTTGAGGTCGACGGAACCTAATCCTGCGATACTCTGTGGTGCCAATCCAGCCGCATCAAAAACATTAAGAATATGCGCTGTGATGTCTGCCTCGGGGACATCTCGACGGCATCCCATACCAAGGACGAGCGTTTGCGGGTACAGGCGTAGTGCCACCTCATCCGGGCAATCGGACCGATAAGACACCCATACTCCGGGGGTGCCGTTCTGCCATTCATGCTTGTTGGGGACAGTCTTGAAATGTTTGTCACCTCTGACGCCGAGAAGGTCGTCTTCGTCAAAGACTTGTATAGTCTTCCCTTCCAGCAATGCGCCATTGACGACTTTTATCTTGTCCAGATTGCCAATGGCCAAATCATTGCGTTGGGCCAACATGTCCAAAGAGGGTAAGCCAGCGGAGTCAGTGGCTGTGGTGATGACAGCTTGTCCATCTGTTATGGCGGCGCATTGTTCAGCGAGTCCGTTGGCTCCACCAAGGTGGCCGGAGAGGAGGCTGATGGCGTATTTCCCGTCTTGATCTAGAACGATAACAGCCGGGTCTGTGTCTTTGCTTTGCAAATGAGGGGCGATGGACCGAACTGCGATGCCTGTGGCCGTGATGAAAATATGGCCGTCAAATTCATTGAAAACATCAGCAATGTGACCTGTGAATGAAGTAAAAGACTGCTCTTTGGAGTCGCTCAGACGCGCCAAGGTAAAGAGTGTCGCAGGCAGCTTTCCCCTTAGTTGGTTGGCAAGGGCGATGCCCGATTTGGTCAAGGCGTGGATGGCTATGTTTTTCAGTGCGGGCATGATTGAACAGGGGGTGTATTTGTATTTTCGAGCAAACGCAATGATACGGCAAAGCTGGATGAAAGGGAAACCCGGAGATGATTAGTCTGTCTTGGTACTTTTGAGTGAGCCGAGGTAGATTCCTACGAGCGCCAAAGCCACACCTGTCAGTTCGACAGCATCTGTAGGCTTATTGAAGAAAAGGATATCCCATACATAGGAGAGTGTTGGTTGCAGCAATAAAATCAAGCCGACAAGTGAAGTGCGGACTGTCTGAATTCCTCGTGTGATGAGAAACCAGCCTATGGCGTGACAGACAAGAGCTAGAGCAGCAAGTGCCGCCAGAGAGGTTGTGTCCGGGATGACAAAGGATTCCTTCTGGGCCAGAGCAACTATGGCGAGCATTGTCCCGGTGAGCAGTGCGACCGCGCACGCCATGGCGAGTGGGTCGGCTCCAGTTCGCGAAAGGGAATACTTGAGGCTCAGCAAATACAAGGCATATCCGAGTGCTGCGAATAGGCCAAAGCCTACGCCGACTTTGAAGTCGGGCGGAAAAGAACTCCATGATACGCCGACCATCAAATAGAGGCCAATCAAGGCAAGCGGAATGGCAAGTAGGAATGGGCGTGTAACTTTTTCTCGGATGATAAAGATAGAGACACCAGCCAGAATGATCACCTGAAAATTAGCGAGCATGGTTGCCATGCCGGGACCAACGCTGATGATGGAGCGGTGCCACCCAATGAAATCCAGGGTGAAGAATATGGCGGCAAGAAATGACCATTTCCAGACGTTCGTGGTGAGCCTATGCAAGACACCTTTACTCCACAGGATTGCGAACAGTCCCAGTCCGCCGAAGAAAAGTCGGTAAAAGCCCGCAACATCAGGCGGTACATTGGCGAGCTTAACCATGACCGAGGAGAAACTGATGATAATCGCGCCGATGATAAGCCCGGTCATGGGAGGACCACCTTAAGACGTTCTCCAAGAGTAATGCCCGTTTCATCTACATGTGCTACATATGGCCACGCTTCCACGCCTTTCTCTAACGCTTCGTAAAATAGATCCGCATACACCGGATCAACCACATCGGCAGGCCCGAAGCAGTTCCCATCAGGACGTTGTATCAGGAAAAAGAGTGCGACCCTCGCGCCGGTCTCGGCCAATGACATAAGCTCACGCAGATGCTTTTGCCCACGCTCTGTGATCGCATCCGGGAAGCAGGCAATCTGATCTTCGACCATGGTGACGTTCTTGCACTCCACCCACAATTCGCCCTGATCTCCAGAAAGATATGCATCCAGTCGACTCTGGCCGACTTTGGCTTCTTTCTTAAAATGATCATAGCCCATCATTTCGGGTATCGCTCCCCTCTGCCATGCAAGATACAGCATCCGGTTGGGGGTGAGTGTGTTCACACCAACGAGCGAACCGTCGAGAGAAAGGGCTTCTAATGTATATTTGAGTTTGCGAGCGGGATTGGCCGCAGGGGATAGCAGAGCCTCGGAGCCGGGGCGGAGCAACCCAAGCATGCCTCCGGTATTATTGGTGTGAGCCAGTAAGGTCTCTCCCTTGTCTGCGCCATCCAGAGCGGTCGCTTCTACCGTGAAGCGTTTATAGCGCCGAATAAAATGCGCTCTGCGACATGGGGCGGGAAAGTCGATTTTGCAAGGCTGCACAGGGTTTCGTTGGCTCATGAGGCTGGATTAAATGACTTCTCATCGAATTGTCACGAAAAATATAATCGCTTACGGTTGCTCCCGTGCTGTAAATAGACTAAAATTTATAAATCGGTCCATTACTACACTCGAGGAATACATGCCGAAGCTGACGATCGACGCCCTTGAACCGGGGATGGTTCTTGCTGATGACCTTACTACCACAGAAGGTCGTATGCTGCTGCCCCGCGGTGCCATGATCACCGATGCGCATATCCGCACATGCCGGGTCTGGGGCATCGTCGAGGCTGATGTTCAGGGTGAAGAAGAGGAAGAAAGTGGCTATCCTACCACCCTCGAAGAGTTGGACCCGGAAGTGCTCGAAGCCTGCAAGATCATGGCGGCCCAGCGGTTCGTTCTCAATCCCTCCTCTCATCCTGTGGTCAAGAAAATGGCCAAACTCTATGTCCTCCACCAAGCTCGTGGATTGGATGCAGAGCAAGCTCGCTGGATGCTGACCGCAACGCCACATGATGACACTATCGATATTTTCGCTCCACCGCCGACCACAGAGAAAGGCATTCGCCCGGACGATGTCGTCAAGCAGGAAGTCGAACTCGCATCGCTGCCGAACATCTTCTTTCAAATTTCCGAGAGTCTCAAGAATCCGCGTAGTTCGGCCGCTTATGTAGCCGAAGTTCTCAGCAAGGATGTGGCTCTTTCCGCCAAGCTTCTCAAGATGGTGAATACGCCATTCTACGGGTTCCCCAGCAAGATCGACACGCTCTCCCGGGCCGTAACCATTGTTGGAACCAATCAGCTAACGAACCTTGCTCTTGGTGTGTCCGTCATTAGTGCGTTCAGCGATATCCCGGAAGAATTTTTCACGCTCAAGGAATTCTGGCTGCATTCCGTTACCGTTGGTATTACCGCCCGTCTCCTCGCTGGAGCCGCAGGTTTGCACGGTGATGAGAAGTTTTTCGTAGCCGGCCTTCTCCACGACATCGGTCGTTTGGTCATGCTCAAGAATCACCCGCAGGCATCTACCGATGTGCTCCGCCCCGCCAAGGTTGGTCGGCGTGCATTGATTAGTGTCGAGCGCAGTGTATGGGGATGCACCCACTCCGAGATCGGTGGCCGGATGCTCAAGGCGTGGCGGTTGCCTGCGTTCCTCGAAGTGCTCGTTAACTTCCATCACAATCCCATGGAAGCTTCGATGGTCAAGGAAGCATGCGTCGTTCATCTCGCAGATTTCATCACGCACAGTCTCGGTATCGGGGCCAGTGGCGCATCGCTTGTGCCCGAACTCGATGCCAATGCATGGCAAACACTCGGACTTACTCCAGAAGAGCTGTCTGAGATTTGCCGCAAGGCAGAACGCCAAGCCCGAGACGTCATGGTCGCTTTTTTTCCTGAGGATGCTTAGGAGAAGAATGTCTCCGACGGTTGGCGGGGATGTTTGGATACACTCTTTCCAAATACCCCTTCGGTCTGAGATGGAAAAAACGGCGCATGTCGTCCCGGTGAAGTTACCCTCTCTTCCAGCCTCGTCCTTCTTCTCGCATCTTGCTTAATATCTTTTCGCCCTCACCTTCATATACCTCACGCTCATTCAGTGGCGTGGGGCTTGTAACTGCAGGCCAAACTCCTGGTTGAGGATTTGGGCCTTTGCGGGCTTCGGCACTTGGGTCGGTGTCGGCCATGACCGGGGCTTGGCGGACGTCAACGCCTGTGATGGGTGCGCTGAATTCTATGGCGATGTTGTTGGGGTCGAAAGCGTAAATTGAGTGGATGAAACCGTGGTCGACCACTTCGGAGCACCAGTGATTCGCGGCTTCCAGCTTGTCTTTGAGTTCCCAAAGATCGTCGCAGCTTTCCACTTCAAAAGAGATATGGTCGAAGGCGAATGGGCCTTTGACGGGAAATCCGTGATCTTTTTCCTTGAGCGGTTCCACGCCGGGCCATTCGAAAAAGGCGATCATGTCGTGGGCGGTTATCTCAAGGAAATAGTGGCGATATCCGGGATGGCCGAGACCTGCCACCAGGCGCATGCCGAGTAAGTCTCGCCAGAATCGAATGGTGCCGTCCATATCGCCTGTCGCCATGGCGAGATGGTTGATGCCCGTGTATTTTACCATGGAATCACTCCGGTGTTCGATCAATCCTTCTGTAAACAGACTCGGTCGCCGTTTTCCAATTCCCGCTCTTTTTGGCGTAGTTCGCGACGAAGCTCAGCTTCCTTGTAGCGGCGCTTGGCTGTTTCGCCTTCAACGATGAGTGGTGGGACGGCGGTGGGTTTGCTGTCTTCGTCCAAAGCCACATAGGTAAGGTATGCGGAATTGGTGTGTCGGATTTCTCCAGTGGTGAGATTTTCGGCCTCGACGCGAATGCCGATTTCCATGCTGGAACGGCCTACGTGGTTGAGGCACGCCTTGAAGGTGAGCAACTCGCCCATGTAGGCGGGCTCTTTGAAAGCCATGCGGTCGATAGATACGGTGACGATGTTGGTGCGCGAGTGTTTCTTTGCGACCACTCCACCAGCTGTATCGATATGTTTGAGGATAACACCACCGTGCAGATTCCCGGCAGGGTTGGCATCCTGCGGCAGCACAAGGTGAGTCATCACCACTGCAGATTCTTTGGCTAATTTGGGTTCCATATTATTCTCCCTTCTTTCCGAACTGTACCCGTGCTTCCCACACGAGCTTGCCGATTTTCTTTCCCAGATCGGCCTGCCGTGCACGGACCAATGCCTCGGCAGCTTCCTGATTTCCTTGCTGTTTGAGCAGCGTTGCGGACTCAAGGTCGCGCAGGTGATTTTCGCATTCGCGAATCAGGCCGGATAAATCCAGCGTCTCAAGTTCCTTTGGCACCCGAACCGAACGGACTTTTCTACTCATGAAACATCTCCCCTTGTTTTCATACCGTCATACATAATTGATGACAGAGCGTGTAGCACAAAGTCAAGCAAGGCTTGCGTATGGCCGTAGTTTCCGGCACATTTCAGTAGATTGAAAGGAGTTATCCGTGAAGATTTTCCGCCTGCTCGCTTCCATGGTTTCTGTTATTGGTATCGGTTTGCTTGTCATCGTTCTGATGGATTGGCAGGCCGGGACTCTTGCCCCGCGTTATTTTCCAGAACTTGAACACATGACTAAGCACCATATTTATGGGCTGCTTTTGGCATTGCCTGTGCCGCTCCACGTCATATTCATCGGATTGATCGTCCAGAAGCAATGGTTGTCGCCTATCTGGCAACGGTTCGCCTGGGTGGGGATCGTTACTTCCGGCCTCTGGCTCGGCGCGTCGATTGTTTGGAATATGGTGTAATCCTCCCGCTTCTAGTCTGCTCCATAATTGCGCAAATTGTGCGCAAGATATTCACGTCTTATCGCTTTCTCCTTGTGCGGATTTCAAAAAAACCAATGATTCCAGTCAACGGAATCTCGGCACGGTCGTTGCTCATCTATAGAAAACGATCACACGGGCAGATTGCCCACAAGGAGGATTCAGATGAGATACGCAATCGTACTGATTTTAGCATTAACGCTGCTGCCTGCATGTCAAACAACCACAGCTCAGAAGTCTGCCGGACTCGGCACCTTGGCTGGTGCCACGCTCGGCGCACTGACGTTCAAGAACAAGGTTTCTGGCGCAGCCATCGGTGCTGGTGCGGGTATGCTAGTTGGCTATATTGTAGGTAATGAGATGGATAAGTATGATCAGACTCAGGTTTCCAATGTCATGGAAACGATGCCGTCTGGCCATACTGCCGCCTGGACCAATCCTGATACGCAGACTCACTATGAGGCTGTCCCAGCGCCTGCTCGTAGACACGATGATGGGCGTATCGAGCGCGACGTAACGCTCCGTGCTCAAATGGCCAATGGCGAGTACGAGACTGTGTATGCCAAGGCATATCGCCAGCCGGATGGCTCGTGGCAGCTCGTTCAGTAATTTCCCCCTCTTTGAGGTACCTCTCCCAGGTTTGGCCGTCCTTTTGGGCGGCCTTTTTGTTGGTCCTTCATTTGACGCTCTTGGTCTCTATTGATAATGATTGTTTATAAACAACATCGGGAATGACATGAATACCAAGAAGCGAATAGATAATATCATCACCTTGCTACGAGAGCGGGGGAACAGGCTGACGCCGCAGCGTGTCGCCATTCTTACTGCGCTCATAGAAAATGAGACTCATCCGACTGCGGAGCAGGTGCATAAGCAAATCCTAAAGACATTTCCGACCACCAGCCTTGCCACAGTTTATAAGACAATCAAGCTTCTTAAGGATGTTGGTGAAATTCTCGAACTCGAATTCGGTGATGACCGCAGTCGCTTTGATGCCCGAAAGCCGCACTCTCATCCGCATATGATCTGCACAAGCTGTGGAGCTATCATGGATTCGGAGCTTGATAATTTCGATGTTCTTATTGACAAGCTCGCCCTCGATACAGGATTCTCTGTACAATCGCACCGTTTCGATATTTTCGGTACCTGCGCTTCCTGTTCCAAGTAAAATTGGAAAAAGGAAATTTGACTGTTGACAATAATTACTACTTATGGATAACAATTATCCATAAGTAGTAATTATCAACTCTGTCACCAACCATCCATCTTGTGATGGTGATGGCTGATTCTTTTTCATCAATCTTTTGAAATGGAGAAAGTCGATCATGAGCAAAAAGAAACTGACGAACAATTTTGGCGCGCCTGTGGCGGACAACCAGAACGTGCAAACAGCTGGGCCGCGTGGTCCCATGCTGTTGCAGGATGCATGGTTTTTGGAAAAGCTGGCCCACTTTGACCGCGAAGTGATCCCGGAGAGGCGGATGCACGCAAAAGGGTCTGGCGCATACGGCTCATTCACGGTCACTCATGATATTTCAAAATATACTAAAGCCAAGATGTTCTCGGAAGTCGGCAAGAAGACGGATGTTTTCGCCCGTTTTTCTACTGTTGCAGGCGAGCGTGGCGCTGCCGACGCTGAACGCGATATTCGTGGATTTGCCCTTAAGTTTTACACTGAGCAGGGTAACTGGGATTTGGTTGGCAACAATACGCCTGTCTTTTTTCTCCGCGACCCGCTCAAATTCCCGGATTTGAATCATGCTGTAAAGCGCGACCCTCGTACCAACATGCGCAGTGCGAAAAACAATTGGGATTTCTGGACTTCACTGCCGGAAGCACTTCATCAGGTGACCATTGTCATGTCTGATCGTGGTATCCCGGCTTCCTATCGTCATATGCACGGTTTCGGGAGTCACACATTCAGCTTCATCAGCCCGGACAATGAGCGATACTGGGTCAAATTCCACTTCCATACCCAGCAGGGCATTAAGAACATAACGGATGAGGAAGCGGGCAAGACCGTGGGCATGTGCCGTGAAAGCCATCAGCGCGATCTGTATGAGTCTATTGAAAAGGGCGATAATCCGAAATGGACCATGTCCATTCAGGTCATGCCTGAAGCTGAGGCCGACACCTGCCCGTATAATCCATTCGACCTGACCAAGGTGTGGTTCCATGGCGACTACCCGCTTATCGAGGTGGGCGAATTGGAATTGAATCGCAATCCCGAGAACTACTTTGCTGAGGTAGAGCAGTCTGCTTTTAATCCGGCCTCAGTTGTTCCCGGGATCGGTTTCTCTCCTGATAAGATGCTTCAGGGTCGTCTCTTCTCTTATGGTGATGCCCAACGCTATCGCCTTGGCGTGAATCACCACTTGATCCCGGTAAATGCAGCCAAGTGCCCGGTTCATGGATATCATCGTGATGGTGCCATGCGTGTGGATGGCAATTACGGCAGCACTATTGGATATGAACCCAACAGCGAGGGTGAATGGCAGGAACAGCCGGACTTCACCGAGCCGCCGCTTAAGCTCAAGGGTGACGCGCACAACTGGAGCCACCGTTCGGATGAAGACTATTATTCTCAGCCGCGCAAGTTGTTTCAGCTCATGAATTCGGAACAGCAACAGGCGCTTTTTGATAATACTGCGGCATCGGTTGGTGATGCACCAAAGGCGATTCAGCTTCGTCATTTAGGGAATTGCTATAAGGCGGATCCCGCCTATGCAGAAGGAATTGCCAAGGCGCTTGGTATCTCCATGGATGAGGTGCCAAAGGACTAGTCCTTAACGTTTCAGCTTCAAGGTCGCTCTTTGCAGAGCGGCCTTTTTTTGTGGGTTGCTCTTTCTAAATAATTATTGACAGCTTTTTTCTTTATAAGATAAAAGTTGGCATCTTGATTTTCAAAATAGAAGAATACGGAAATTAAAAACATAGATATGCAAAATTCAATGGATCAAAACGACAAGAAGCTGATCGCGTCACTGACCTGTGACGGGCAGCAGTCTCCCGGCAAGATCGCGGAAGAGATTGGTGTGACCGCACCCACCGTGCGTTCGCGTATGAAGAACCTGATCAAAGCTGGTGCACTCAAGGTCGCAGGGCTGGTTAATCCCATGCAGGCCAAGGGGCTGACCGTGGCATTGGTGGGTGTTTCCCTGCATAGCCACGAACAGCTGGGGGAAAAGCTTGATCAGATCGGCGATCTGCCGCGCGTTAACTGGGCTGCCGTCGTTACGGGGCGTTACGACATCATTGTAGAGATCGTCTGCTCTGATGAAGTGGGCAATCTGTACGACTTTCTCGACAAGGATTTGTCCGGGGTCGGCGGCATTAATTCCAGTGAATCCTTTGTAGTCATGAAATCCCGGCGTAAGTGGCTTTGTCTGCCTGACGCTGTGGTCAAAGAATTTCAACAATAAAACCCATTGCCGGAGACGGCGAATATTTCAAGGAGAGAGAAATATGATTATTGGTATCCCGAAAGAGATTAAGACGCTGGAGAACCGCGTCTCCATGACCCCCGGTGCGGTTGAATCCTTGATTCGTTATGGCAACGAAGTTCTTGTCGAAGCTGGTGCCGGACTCGGCAGCGGCCTGACTGACGAGGAGTACGTGACTGCTGGTGCCAAGATGGTTTCCGCTGAGGAAGCTTGGGCTGCTGAGATGGTTATCAAGGTCAAAGAGCCGTTGGCATCCGAGTTCAAATTCCTGCGCAAAGATCTCATCCTGTTCACCTATCTGCACCTTGCTGCAGCCGAAGACCTGACCAAGGCACTGCTCGAAGCTGGAACCATTGGTATCGCATACGAGACTGTCGAGTCCCCGGACCGCACCCTTCCGCTGCTGACACCCATGTCCGAGGTCGCAGGTCGTATGGCTACTCAGGTTGGCGCCCACTACCTTGAGAAGACTCAGGGTGGACGTGGCATTTTGCTGGGCGGCGTTCCCGGCGTGTACCCCGCAGAAGTTTTGGTTATCGGCGGTGGTGTCGTAGGTACCAACGCAGCTCGCATGGCCATGGGTATGGGCGCTCGCGTTACCATTCTCGATCTTTCCCACGCTCGTCTCCAGTACCTGGATGACGTGTTCCAGGGCCGCATCACCACCATGATGTCCACTGAGACCAATATCCGTGACATGATTACCAAGGCTGACCTCGTTGTTGGTGCGGTGCTCCTGCCCGGTGCCAAGGCTCCGAATCTCATCACCAAGGATATGCTCCCGCTGATGAAAGAAGGCTCTGTCATCGTCGATGTTGCAGTCGATCAGGGCGGTTGTGTTGAGACCATTCACGCCACCACCCATGATGATCCGACCTACATTGTAGATGGCGTTGTTCACTACGGCGTAGCAAATATGCCCGGCGCGGTCCCCCGTACTTCCACTTTTGCTCTGGTTAACCAAACCACACCGTACGCACTGCGTCTCGCAGCCAAGGGTGTGGATGCACTCAAGGACGATCCGGGGCTGGCTCTCGGCCTGAACACTTTCAAGGGTCAGCTGACTTGTCCCGCAGTTGGTGAAGCTCTTGGCATCGAATCCGTTACTCCGGACGACGTACTGTAAGTTCTGACTCATTACGCATCTCAAGCCCCCTGAATCCTTTCAGGGGGCTTTTTTGTCTGATAGGAAAGTAGGGTGTGATACCGCCTGTGGCGAAGTTTAATTATATATACCTTGCGCCGACAGGCGCACATGGGATTGTTAAGGCCCTCGGCCTTGACCGGGTGGAGGGCAGCGCCCTCCTTGCACATTCTTCATCCTGCCTTTCAGTCTTTCCATACCGCTTGCCCAAAGGGGGGCGTGGCTGGTAGATAACCCCTGATATGTGTGGAATTGCAGGAATCATTCATCCCGGCATGGCGGGCGACGGCGAAGGGCTTATTGCTCTTGGCAATCGCATGGCCAATGCTCTGGCCCATCGTGGCCCGGATGGCAGCGGTACGTATGCCGATCCTGATGCGGGCGTTGGCCTCGCTCATAGGCGGCTGGCGATTCTCGATCTGTCGGATTCCGGCGCGCAGCCAATGCGGAGCGGTGATGGTCGATTCGCGCTCATTCATAATGGTGAAATCTACAATTTTCTGGAATTGCGCCGAGAGCTTGAAACCATTGGTGGCCCGTTCCTGCCTTGGCAAAGCGACTCGGATACCGAGGTCATGCTTGCCGCATTTGCCACATGGGGTGTGGAAGAATCGCTGACCCGATTCACGGGTATGTTTGCTTTTGCCTTGTGGGACAGAGAGGAACGGACGCTTACTCTTGCTCGTGACCGTATGGGTGAAAAACCGCTCTATTATGGTCGTGCAGGCGAGGCGCTTGTTTTTGGATCGGAGCTCAAGGCGCTCAGGGCGTGTCCCGCTTTTGATGCGCGTCTCGACATGGGGGCGCTATCCCAGTTCCTTCGCTTCCAGTATGTGCCGGAACCGTGCTCCATCTATGAGGGCGTATACAAACTTTCTCCCGGCCATCTGCTGACTATCCGTGCAGATGATCTTGGTTCCCTTACGCCAAGGCCGTATTGGTCCATGCGCGACACTGTGAATAGTGGGCTGTCCAATCCCTTCTCTGGAAGTGAATCCGAGGCTGCTGAGCATTTGGAGAACTTACTGCGTGGCGTAGTAAAGAATCAGATGCTCTCAGACGTGCCATTGGGTGCACTTTTGTCTGGTGGACTGGACTCCTCATTGGTTACTGCGTTGATGCAGATGGAATCGGATCGTCCGGTAAAGAGTTTCACCATCGGCTTTTCTGACAAGGCGTATGATGAGTCTGTTGATGCAAAAAAGGTAGCCGAGCATCTTGGTACTGACCACACTGAGTTGGTAGTTTCGCCTGAGGATGTGCTTGGATTGGTAGAGCGGTTGCCGGAGCTTTATGACGAGCCGTTTGCCGATGCTTCACAGTTGCCCACGTTCTTGGTGGCAGAGCTTACCCGGCAGCATGTGACGGTCTGCCTGACTGGTGATGGTGGTGATGAAACATTCGCCGGGTACAATCGACATTTCTGGGCGCCTGCTATCTGGGATAAGGTCGCTGGCATTCCTGCCGGACTTCGTAAAGTGGCCGCAGATGGCGCACGACTCGTTTCCCCTCGTGGCTATGATTCGATTTTTAGTGCGGTTGGTGGCCTGTTGCCCAAGGCTGGGCAGGTTCGCATGCCCGGACATAAGGCGCACAAGCTGGCGGATGTGCTGGCAGTTGAGAGCCGGGAACAGTTGTACAAACAACTGACATCTACTTGGGGTGATCCCACGAATTTATTGGCTGTTTCCGAGCCACTTTCTGCCATGGATCGACCTGAAACATGGCCGCACGTCAGCGATTATACCCGCTGGATGCAGTATCTTGATACGGTCACTTACCTGCCCGGTGACATTCTCCAGAAAGTGGACCGTGCCACTATGGGCGTGTCGTTGGAATCCCGCGCGCCTTTCCTTGATCATCGCGTGGTGGAATTCGCATGGCGCCTGCCGCTCCCTATGTTGCTCAAGGGGAAAGAAGGGAAGCGTATTCTTCGCTCTATTCTTTACAAGCATGTGCCGCGTGAATTGGTGGAGCGTCCCAAGATGGGCTTTGGCGTGCCGTTGGATAACTGGTTGCGTGGCCCGCTTGCCAATTGGGCTGGAGATATGCTCAGCCCGGCTCGTATTGATGCACAAGGGCTTTTTGACAGTGCTGTGATCACAAGGCAGCTCAACGACCATCTGTCTGGAAAGCGCGACAATCAGTACCGCATCTGGAATATGCTGATGTTCCAATCGTGGTTTGACCGCTGGATGTAGCGGCCTACCGTCTTTCTTCCCTTATACCGCAGGTAATTTCACTACGAATCGGACAGTTCCGTTGCCATTCTCGGCTCGGATGGTGCCGCCATGCCCTTCGATTATACGCTTGGTGATGGCGAGTCCGAGGCCGGTCCCTTGCGCCTTGGTTCCTTTGGCGCGGCGAAAGGGTTCGAATATGGTTATTAATTCGTTCTCCGGCAGAGGGGCGTGTTCATTTTCAGTACTGAATATGAGGCCTGTCTCATCGGAACTCAAAGTCACGGTAATGACAGTCCCGGCGGGAGCGTATTTGGCGCAGTTCTCTACAAGGTTGCGCAGGGCGACAAAGAGGGCTTCGCCATCAGCCCGGACATAGGCGTCGGCTGGCAGTACCGTGGAAATCGAGAGATCGCGAGCCTCAGCTATGGGAGTGAGGTGGGTTGTAATGGACTCGACAACCTCCACGGCATCTATTGATTCCATATGGAAGGGGGCTTCTTTGAGGTTGAGCTTGGATAATTCCAGCATTCGGCCAATGAGGTGGTCCAGAGAATCAACGTCTTCCCGGATAGAATCAAGGTGGGCAATGCTTGCTTCTCCAAATCGCTCCCGAAGCATTTCCTCGGCAATACGGATGCGGGTAAGTGGGGTGCGCAGCTCGTGAGAAACGTTGGCCGTGAGTTCCTTGCTGCTGTTAATCATGCGTGAAAGAGAATCAGCCATATGGTTGATCGCCCAACCTACTTTGGAAACTTCGTCTTTTCCGCAGATATCGGCGCGACAGGTCAGATCGCCATCGGCAATATTGTGGGCAACGGTGCGAAGTGTGTTAAGCCGTCGAGTGATGAGCATGGAAATGGGCATGAGGAGTAGTGTCACTGTGCATCCGATGCCTAGTAGACCGAACAGAAATATCTTTTCACGTTTGTCTGTGGTGGTTTTTCTGCTCAGGTAATGAATAGTGCCTGCATCAATGCCTTTAGCTCCACCAAATGGGATGAGTACATATATGCAATGCTGTTTCGTACTGCACTTGTAAATGCTAACATTCACGCTTTCTCTCAAGAATATATCTTCGGGATCATCATTGACAGGTCTTAGATTTTTCAATGTGGGAGCTGGCTCCGGAAAAGAACGGACGATTACATTTCCTGATTCGTCGGAGATCCAGATCTTTGCATTGTTGAGTGGAGCCAGCGTGTCTACAAAGTCTTGTAGCGCTTCTACCGAATTGCTTTCGGAAAGGGGGTATTGCTCGGCAACAGTACGAGACAGAACTACTTGCGATCGTGCAAATAGCCTGATGCGATCCATTAAACGCTCTCCTTCGGTGAAGCGAAAGAGGACGGCGACCATTATCATGGCGATTATCAGGATGGCCATGAAGCTGAGGAAAATTTTTACATAGAGACGGCTGAACATTGTTATTCCTGAACCAGTGTGTAGCCCGTGCCCCACACGGTTTGAATGCGTTTCTCGTGGCCGGGGAAGGGGGCGATTTTGGCTCGCAGGCGGCTGATATGCACATCGATGGAACGGTCATAGGTGTCGTAATCGCGTCCCCACGCCATGGACATGAGCTGCTCGCGGGAGAGCGGTTGCCCCGCTTTGGACATCAGGGCTTGCATGAGTCGGCACTCGGTTGTGGAAAGCTCCATGCTCGCGTTCTTCTGATCTGGTGCATCGGTAATGGTCAGAGTCAGTCTCGGAATATCCAGTTCCAATTTTCCAGCTCGAAGCACTGTTTCATCCTGAGCTTCTTCTTCGTTTATCTCGTCAGTGCGGCGTAATACCGCCTTCATACGAGCAAGCAATTCTCTTGGGTTGAATGGCTTGGGTAGGTAGTCGTCTGCGCCCATTTCCAGACCAACGATGCGGTCTTCATCTTCGCCGCGTGCGGTGAGCATGATTACTGGTATACGTGATTGGGTGCGAAGTTCGCGCAGGATGTCGAAGCCGTCCCGGTCCGGGAGCATCACATCAAGAATGAGCATGTCGGGCATAGCGGACTGCACGGTTTCCATGACCTGTGTGCCATCTTCCAGGGCGGTGACGGAGAATCCGTATCCCGTAAGATACTCGGTGAGCAGCTTTCGAAGCTTCGTGTCATCGTCGATGACCAGTATATGTTTGTCCATGGTTTACGTGTAGCCATAGGCGGGGCGGATGTAAAACCGACTTTATGCTATTTTACATTTTTTTACAGAATTTCACTGACTATTACGTCTTCGCAAAACCTGTTTAACGGGTTGTCCGTAGTGTGCACACTGTCAGCACGAAACATTTTAGAAAGGAGCACACAGTGAAGAAAATAGAAAACAAGCGTTGGATGGTCATCATCCCTACAGTTATGGTTATGATTCTGATGACCGCCGGATTTGCCATCTCCGGTTTCAAAAATCAGTTCGGCCCGTTCGGCGGCCACGGCATGAAGAAAGAGCGTATCCTCTCCAAGGTCGACTACACGGTACAAGAGCTGAAACTTACACCTGCGCAACAGGGTAAATATTCTGTTATCCGTGAGAAGATGGTTCGTGACATGGATAAGCTTATGGAACGCCGTGATGCTGTTAAATCCAATATGAAGAGTGAAATGAGCAAGGCCAATCCAGACGTCAAGGCCATGGCTGTTATTCTGAAAAGTGAAATCCGTACTATGCCGGATATGCTCACCGCTCAGATCGATTCTCTCATGGAAGTTTACGATATTCTTGATGCCAGTCAGCAGAAGAAGCTTGTCAGCATGATCAAGGAACGTATGGCTAAAAGGGACAAGTTCGGATCAAAATTTCGGGACTAAATTGCACAACCCCGAATAGAGCGAAAGCACAATCCTCCCTCTCCCCAGAGCGGCACCCACTTCCCCCGGGTGCCGCTTCTCTTTCGTTTGGAGAAATTATTTAGGTGCGTGTCTATCGTGGATGTTCCGCCACATACACTCCAGTCCAGCCATTCATGTGGGTGGTGATCGTTTGGGCAAAGAGTCCTGCCTCTTGAAGAATGGAATCGGTGCCGCCGGCATCCATATACTCTTTGAAACAAGCGTGGTGTTCGCGCCCTGCCATGCGTTCAACCAGTTTGATGCCGAGGCCCGTCAAGCGCTCTTCTCCAGTAGTAGGGAGGCGATAATCTCCCACTACGATTAGGCCACCCGGTTTGGTTAGCCGTTTTGCTTCTTCCAGTATGGTGAGGCTGAGCGGCAGTGGCTTTTCATGAAGTGCGAAGCTGATGGTTGTGGCGTCGAACGAAGAGTTAGGGAACGGAGTCTGTGTAGCGTCAGATTCCAGAAAATTCACGGATGGATGCTTTTGGCGCGCAATGGCCAGCATGTCTGTTGATATGTCCACACCCGAAGGCAGGAGGCCTGCTTTGCGAGCCAGGCCAGTAAAAAGTCCGGTGCCACAGCAGAGATCAATGACGGTCAGGCAGTTTTGCTCAACCAGGGCGTTTGTTATGGATGAGTGGATGGGGCGTAGCGCTCCTCCAACGAGGTGATCGTAAAGGAATGCGAAACGAGCGTATTCATCCATTAGATTCGCTACCTGTTGGCATCCAGAATGCGTTGTATATTCTGCTTGGTGGAGCCGTATGATTTCATGATTTCCTGAAAGTGGCCGGACTTCATCATTTCCTTCATGCGTCGATCATAGATGTCTCGGAATAGACGCCCTTCTTTGGTGGGAGCAAAGATGAATTTGAGCTTGAAGGACATGAGTTTTTTTATTTCAAAGATACCAGCCGGAATCTTTGACTCAAACATTGCTTCCTTGAGCAGGCGAGCGTCTCCCATAACATAGGTAGCATTTCCGCGTTCCAGCATGTGGAACCCGGAGCTGAGATCATACACAAGCTGCGGCCTGATTTTGACAGGCAGGAATTGTTGGAGGCCGAAACCATGGACATAAGCCACACGTTTTCCCGCTAGGGATTTCATGTTCTTGAATTCGGTGCTTCGCAGGTATGCCACGCCCAGATCGTAGAAGGCCGGGGTGACTTTTGCCTGAAGATTCTTATGGCGTTGTTCTAGGTCCAGCGTGCAGTGGATGGTGCCTTTTTCCACAGCTTCCACTGCATTGTCGTATGGCATTACTTTGTGTTCGAAGTCGACTTTCTCTCGCTCAAAAACCGCTTTGAGCATATCTATCATCAACCCCTTGCCGTTGCGCATGACGGCATGGCCTGCGTAGGGCATGCCAAAGAAACAGAAAGGACGCGGCTGCCACGGGTTGTTCAGTTCCGCATGAGCGGAAGTGGTGAGTAGTATGAGGATGGCAAATGCCAAGATGATGCGAGTGGAATGTTTCACTATTAGACTATCGGGTATACGGCGGAGAATATCAAGCTCGATGGAGACTCTGGGTGATTACAGGTCGCGTTCTCGAACAAGAGCTTCGGCTGCTTCCAGTTCAGTGGGGCGATTCACGTTGAAAAACGAGAAGAATTCGGGGTCGCCGTCAGCCAGCAGGAAGGTCGGAACTTCTTTTACTCGAACATGGTCGAAAAATTTGATGATCTTGAAATCTTCCCGTTCAAGTTGGGCCTGAATATGGGGAAGGCATCGCTTGGAATAGATGGCGCAAAGTGGTTCCCGGTACCCATCTTCCTTTAGGGGGATGATTACATCGTCTTCCGGGCCTACCTCGGCAAGAAGCCGGGAGATAAGGCCGGGTTGCAGGAAAGGGGCGTCGCAGGCGGCAAAGAATCCATGGGATGTCTGCATCGCGTCTAGTCCTGCATGAATACCTGTCAGCGAGCTGCGAGCGTCGAATCTATCCACGGCGATCGGGTAGTCATATGCGGCGAAATCTTCTGGTTCACGGGCCGAGATAATGATTTCTGGAAAGAGAGGAGTGTATACGGCAAGCAATCTGTCGATGATAGTCTTCTCGCCGATTTGCATGAAGGCTTTCTTGGTATGTCCCATGCGGGTTCCCAGTCCTCCAGCCAATATGATTCCTGTGATATCCATGGCGGCAGGGTAGAACATCCTCCTGTTTATGGGAAGGGAAAGCCTCTCTACAAACGGCTGGCACCCGTGTATACCATCGGTATGTTGACTGCAGTAAAAATTCTAGGGGGAATCGCCCTCTGCTATATTGTCATGGCCGCCTGGGTTTATTCATCTCAGCGTAAGCTCTTGTTTCATCCCCGTGCCGATCTGGTTGGAACACCCTCAGAGGTTGGGCTTGCCTATGAAGATGTGTGGCTGACCACGTCACAGGGAACGCGCGTTCACGGTTGGTGGATGCCACATGAGAATGCTCGATTCACTATCCTTTTTTCCCACGGAAATGGTGGCAATATTTCTCATCGCTTGGAAACATTCCGCATTTTTCACGCCCTTGGGCTGTCCGTGATGATCTACGATTATTCCGGGTATGGACGTAGTGAGGGAGAACCATCGGAAATCGCCACCCGAGCGGATGGGCTGGCTGCTTGGGACTGGTTGGTACAAGAGCAAAACATAGCGCCGGAATCAGTCATCTTTTTCGGGCGTTCTCTTGGCGGCGCAGTCACAGCCCGGCTGGCGGCTGATGTAGTAAAGAAGAACTATCAACCCGCTGGCTTGATTCTAGAGTCCACCTTCACTTCAGTGCCAGATATGGGCGCACGGATGTATCCGTGGTTGCCGGTGCGCACCCTTGCCAAATATCGCTATGACTCTGTTACGGAACTCGCCGACATCCGGCTGCCCATCCTCTTCGGTCATAGTTCCGAGGATGATGTGGTGCCCTACGAACTTGGGCAGGATTTGTGCGCCGGATATGGTGGCCCCAAGTCCTTTATGGAGATGATGGGAGATCATAATTCCGGTTACCTTGCCATGGAGCAGGCGTATCCCGAGGCTTTGAATCGCTTTCTTGTGGAGTTGGAGCAGGCAGACTGATCTAGTTTTCCCTTTCGGGGCGGAAAAAAATGACCGATTCTTTGCCTGAATGAATGATTAATCTGTTGAAAATATTGTAATTTGTATTCTGTGCACGGGTCTTGCTTTATTCTGACTAGATTTTTCTAGGAGGAATAATATGCCCGGTATGGAACTCAGTGGATTAGATCCCCGTCTCGATCAGATGAGTCAGAAGATTCAGGAGATCAGAGATCGTAAGAATGCGAATTTGGATTCCACCATGGACAACGCCATGGGTGTGGTTGAGCAAAACCTTGGACACCAGGAAGCACAGGCAGCCCATATGAGTCTGGCAGGACTGGGTGAAGAGTTGAGTCTTCAGCAGGAAGCCATCCACTCTCTGGACCCTGCCAAGGTCGCCATGCTTTTGGCTGATCCTTTCGACGACTAGACCCGCTCAATCAAGATTTTACTGCACCGGATTTGCCATTATTATGGCGAATCCGGCGTTTGTGCTTGCCTTTCTTTTTTCCTTCCAATATATTGTTATAATTGGGCCTTCGATAAACTAAGTGTCTCCACTTGGTGACCAGTTCTTTCCTCCCAACTATATTCAGTTTTATCTCCAAACGTGACCGTATGTTGCGTGTGAGGACCCTCTTTTATGCCCGAAAGCGCTTGCTCCACATTCTTGTGGGGGGTATAAATAAGTCAATGGCAGATGGCTCCCGACGAAATGGGAGATGGTGGGAAACTAAGACGGAGGGTGAGAGGAAATAGACATCGATTTCTTCTTCGAGAAATATGGCGAACAGAGTCGCCCCTCTTCAAGAAAGAGCAATGTGCGCCAAGCATAAGAGAACCCCGTCACCATAGAGTGTATATTTTGAAATGGTGGTCTAAGTTCAAAGCCAGAGAATCTGGCCCGGCGCACTTTTTCTTGCGCTGGTGGCCCGATCGCGTCGTCGCTGCGCAAGCACAAATCCTTGCGTATTAAGATACGCGGCGGCCTTGTGCTTGCTTGCTCCTAGCGCTCGAACCGCCAGCGCAAAAAAAAGTAATTGATGCGGAATTTTGGGGAGGCGTTAGTGTTACATGGTTTGCCTTTTGGGCTTTGATATTGTGTGATTGGTAGGGGGAGAAAGGTGTTTATGGGCTTGGTGTGGCTCTGGACAAACCGTTAGGAATGCTTATCTCTTATGTACAAGGGAAAAGCCGTAAGGGATAGGCCCATTACATACATGCGGTGCCTGCAACGGAGGGTGATGATCGTTAAGCCAAGCAAAGCCATAAATCAGCGAAACGAGTCGCGTTTAGTAAAAGAGTAGAGTGCGCACGAAGCCCACGCCGGAGGGGAAACGGCAGGGATGGCCTGAAGAGGTAAGCGCACTTTTTTTGTGCCCTATGTTTAGCCTGCTTTGAATTTGGAGAGTGCCAGCGCCAGTGCTGTGGAAACTTTGACCAGCTCTGAATTTCCTTTGCGTACTGTCCCGGCCATGCGCTGGGACAAGGCGAGCAGGAGTTGCGCTCCGAGTTCCGGTTCTTGTTCCAGAAGTTTGAAGAAGCGGCCTCGGTTAGTAACCAGAAAATCTGCATCATCCATCACCTGAATTGTGGCAGACCGTGTGTCACGGTCTATAAGCGCGATCTCGCCGAAAATGGGGTAGTCGCTGCCGTCCAGTGTGGCGAGGACTTTGCGAGGGTTCTCCACCTCCATGATGGGGAGGTTCATGTCTTTGAGGAGCATGGATTTGGTGATGCGCACCCGTCCACTGACAAGGATGAACATCTCGTCTCCTTCTTCTCCTTCAGTGATGAGATCGTTACCCGCCTCAACCGACCGCATTTCGAAAATCGGTTTGACCTTATCTACCATGGATTCGGAAAAGCGGTCGAATAGAGAGATGGTTTCCCACGCAATATTAGCTAGCTTCATCGCGCTTCCCCTGGGTAGAGGAACAATACCGCATCATAGGAGGAAAGTGCTTCCTCGTCGGGCGGGTTGGATACGACTTTCGGGCCAGCGTGTCCCATGGTGGTTTCTTGCCCCGAGGATTCGAAGAGTTCCAGAATGAATTGGTCGAGGGCCGATCCTTCATCAAGGACATCCTCAAGGGAAATTTGTTTGGAAACCTGACACAAAGCTAGCGGTAGGCGGCGATCCGCTCGGAATTGGGACATCATTTCGCCCCATGTGAGCTGCTTTTCTTCTCGGGTGAGGCTTTTAAATCCCATGTGATTATTGCCGCGCATGCCGAGGATTTCCTGAAGGAATGTCCACATGGACGGATTGGCTCCCATGAGGCCGAGGATCAGTGAGGAGAGTTGGCCGCGTACGAGGATTTCGTTGACACCGGCGCGTAAGAGGTGCTTGCGGTTTTCCGGCAGAGCAACTTCGCCGTACATGGGCAGGCTGGGAGCGATTTCCCGAATGGCGAGGGCAGTGTATAGCGTTTCCTGATCCGCATCTTTGGAGCATTGGTCTTCGTGCTGGGAGAGGAGATAAGCGACTTTTGCCTGAGCTACGCCAGCCCGTTGCAAGACCGCCTCTTGAGTAATGGTACCTCGCACGAAATGGAGGCGCTCGCCCATGTCCAGATGGAAGGCGATGGACTCGCGTTCGTCTGCATCCAGATTATTGACCAGCACTAGATTGGAGTGTTCCGCTTTGGATTTACCGACCACTTGATTGTCGCGCAGGGCATCGATGAGTTCCAGTCCGAAATTGTTCCAGCCGACGATGATGACATGATTTGTGAGGTTCACTTTGAGTAGCCCCTTGCGCTTTTTGGCTTTGCGCTCCACAAGCATGGAGGCCAGGTTGCCGGTGAGGGTGGAGACGAGGCCGATACCGCAGATCATGACGAACACGCCCATGATTTTTCCGCCAGCGGTGCCGGGAACCATATCGCCATAACCCACAGTGGTCAGGGTGACGATCGCCCACCAGAGCGCGCCGAACACATCATGAATCTGACCATTGGGATAGTGCTCGAAAAACCAGAACCCCATTGTTCCCGTGCAGAGCATGGCAACAATGAGCAGGGTGAGCTTCCCGAACGGGCTGCGGCACCATGAAAACACGGTGTGGGCTGCGACTTTAATGCTTGGCAAGTGGTCCACCTTTTTACAGATTACCACGTATTATATGAATGATGACGGGTTGTGAGTCAAACAAGTCTGGCAGAATATAATAGAAAAGCGGCCTGCGTTATCTAACGCAGGCCGCTTTATATTTTCTGTGGGAGGGGGGCTATTCGACTATGAAACCGCTGGTTGCAGAGGGTGCTCTTCTTTCCGAAACTACTTCCTCTTTTACGGCTTTCTTTTTGGTGGGTACGGCAGATGTTGTCTTGATAATCTCAGTTGCCGCAGCGACCATGCCGCCCATATTGGCGAGATCGGCAGGGATGATCATGGTGTTGTTTTCTTTAGCGAGATTGCCGAATTCATCAATGTACTGCTCGGCGACCTTGAGGTTCATAGCCTCGGAACCACCCGGCTCATTGATGACCTCTGCGACCTTGGACAGACCCTGCGCAGTTGCTTCTGCCACCAAAAGGATTTCCTGAGCACGACCTTCTGCCTCGTTGATACGCTTTTGCTTTTCACCTTCGGAGAGCTGAACTGCTTCCTGACGCATACCCTCGGCGCGGTTGATGCGGGACTGACGATCACCTTCGGACAGCGCGATTTCTGCACGCTTCTCGCGTTCTGCTTTCATCTGCTGTTCCATGGCGACCATGACAGTGCCGGGAGGGGTGATGTCTTTGATCTCGTAGCGCATGACCTTGATTCCCCATTCCTGAGCTGCTTCGTCTACAGCCAAAACAACGGAGGAGTTGATGGTCTCGCGTTCTTCGAAAGTCTTGTCCAGATCGATTTTACCGATGGCGGAACGAAGAGAGGTCTGAGCCAACTGAGATGCTGCGATGTAGTAGTTTTCAATGCCGTAGGAAGATTTCATGGCGTCTATGACACGAATGTAAAGCACTCCGTCAATGGTTACGGAGACGTTGTCGCGGGTGATGCAGGACTGGGCCGGGATATCCATGACCTCTTCCTTGAGGCTGCGGCGATACGCGACCTTGTCGATGAAGGGGATGAGGATATGAAGGCCTGCCTTGATGGATTTTGAGTATTTGCCAAGGCGCTCAATGACGTACTGGCTGCGTTGCGGGACGATGACCGCAGTTTTAATGATGATGAGTAGTAAAAGGAGGACAAACGCCAGAGCTGTGATGAGTGAAGTGATGGTTGCGGGATCCATATTAGTTTTCCTTGGTAACAGTGAATGTATTCTTGTCTTGTGAGTGTCTTGCCGTGATGCGAACTGTAGTTCCTTCTGGGATTTCCTCATCTGCCTCGGCAGCCCAGAAGGTTCCTTGATACTTGATTCTTCCTCGCTGGGGCGGAGTGATGGCTTCACTTACCTCTGCGAGAGCGCCTATGGAATGGTCGTTCTCTTCATCCGCGTCTCCTGTGTTGGCATCGCCAAGGAAGATGGGAGCCATGTAGCGCCGGAGCAGCAATATCATGGCCAGAGACGATACGCCGAAGATCACGATTTGCATTTGGAGTGAACTGCCGAAGAAGGCTGTTGCGCCAGCGATCAGGGCACCGATGCCAAAAAAGATGACGATGAATCCGGGTGCCATGAGCTCGGCAATGATGAAGCCGACTCCGATGGCAAGCCAGATGAGCCACATGATGTTTTCTACTGAACTAAAGTATTCCATTGATCCTCCGGGATAGAATCTATTGGATACATCGTTGCCAGTTCTTTGTCGATAGAGTGCCGTTAATGACACGCATTAAATGGCGTGGGGGCGGGAGGGTTATCGATAACGGTTGAAAATGGCTTGCAGGCGGCCATCGCTTTTCATGGATGCAAGTTCCCTGTTGAAGCAAATCAGAAACTGCTCCCATTTGGGATCATTGCAGAAGGCGAAGCGATACGGCGCGCTGCCGATGATGGTAGAGCTGTAAGTGAAATCACGCTGGGCCATATCTCCTTGGTTACGGATGATCCACTCAGCCACATTGCGATTGGTGGCGGCTGCATCAATATGGCCGCGTTGTACCATACGCAGGATGGATTCTGTATCTTTCGCCGTGTGATGATGGATGGCGTCTGAGGCAAAGGCGGCATCCAGTGCGGGGTAGGAAAAACCGTATACAGAACCGATGCTGTGGCGTGACAATTCGTGGACTGTTTGGAATTGAACCGGGTTTTGCGTGTTGGACACAAGGATGTCTTCAGAAACCATCACAGGAGCAGACCAGAGGTAGGCGGATGGATTCTCTGTCCATTCCTTTGCTTTGGCGTATGCGTGGATGCGGCCTTCTTCCAACAACAACATACTGCGCTTTTCCGGGTAGAAATCGATGTCGACCTTGTACCCCATCTTGTTCGTGATTTCGCGCATCACATCGATCATGATCCCTTCATGAGATAGGCCCCGCTTGCTCACGATGATGAACGGAGGCCATCCCTCGGGGGGAGAGCCCATTATCAAGGTCTCGGGGATGCCCTCGCAAGCGAGTTTCTCCGCTTGAACAGACGAACTCAAGGCTAACGAGAATAGTAATATGGCGAGAATGAAAGTGATCCGTATACGCATTTTGGCCGATAATTTTAAAGTTTTGTACATATTCTATAGAGATAGCTACGCTTTTCGTCAATAGGTTGTGGGCAAATAATGCGTCTTCTCTGATTTATTAGGGGGAGTCTTGTGCTTTTGTTCGGCTATTCTTTTCCAACGGCAAAATCATTATTGATACGACATAGCGGGAGAGTCCTCTGCGCACCGACTTGTGTGCATTGCCTGTTGTTATGAGCACGGCAGTTGTATCTTCAATGGACATTCTATTTAGCTTCTTCTATCCTTGTGCCATGTTACAAGCTGCAAAACGTTCGTTGTATATGGGGCTGGCGTGTTCTCTCGTTGCCACTGGTTATGCCCTTTTCATGCACCGCAGTCTGAACAATGCCCCTCTCTCTGCCTCATTTCTCTCCGTTTGCGGAACATTGCTAGTAGGATGCGGATTGTGGTTTTTTTGTATTGAGAAAAACAAATCGCATTCTTTTACGCGAGGCGCTGTGCTTGGTCTTCTTACTGGGTGGTCCTCTCTGTATTTCGGAATTGTCGGCGGGTTTGTTCTCCAGGTGCTTATAGAGGCTGGTCCATTATGGGATAGGTTCATAGCTGGCCTTCAATTCTTAGTGTATGGGCCAGTGCTCACAGTTCCCCTTGTGTTTTTTTATGGGTGGATAAGTCTCATTTTGTGTGGTTTGGCGGGGCTTCTCCTAATTGTTTGGTGTCGGAGGTAGTGTTTGGGCTAATCTTTCTGTTTGTGATGATTTTCAATACTTCAATCCATTGATCGGCTCTGTAGAGGTGTCCTATACAAGATAAGCTTGGGAGGATTTTTATAATGCTTAAGTATAATTACCGTAAATACAAGCTCTCGAAGGGGTGTGGCTTGGCTTATCCTGTAAATAAGTCAATGCTTGACCATGCTCTCGATACAGCTGGAGTGAGGGAATTGGATGATTTGTATTTTAGCGTAGGGCTTCGCGATGAAGATCAGGTCGTGATGCTGGCTACCCTCAGGGGGGAAAGCCATAGTGGATATTGGCAGAAAGAAATGCCCCGCTTGGGAGTATCTGCTGTGCCTTTGGAGATATTAGCTGAAGTAAGGGGATTGCTTGAACAAAGTAGATTGCTTGAAAAAATAGCAAAATGGATTGCAGGGTTGGAAGGTGCCTCTAATGTAATCCGGGATGTAACTAGACATAGAGTTGTGGTTTATAGAGATGGGGCTTTGCAGGTGAAGGATGAAAATGGGAAGAGAGTGGAGTTGCCGTAGGCAGCTCCACCTTACATTAAATAATCTTATCGTCGGGATTAATCCCCCTACTTATATCTTTCAATTGGTCCTTACTAAAAGGGGTGACGAAAGGCATTCTAATGAAAAATCTGTCCATTAGCTTGATGGCCCCTTTTAGTGCATCTTTTTGTTTTAATAATTTGTTGCGTTTTTTAGGCGATTTTTCTTTCTTGGCTTGTTTGCCCAATTCTTGAAGTTCTCTTTTGGCCTTCCCTATCGGGTCTTTCATATACTCTTCTTTCAAGGTCTTAATTCGTGGGTCATCTGTTACCAGTTTTCCTTTCCCGCGCTGCCCTTTTGACTGCACCATGCCGCCCAGAGCTCCGCTTGTTCCGGCTTTTGCGGATCCGCTTATTTCTTGCTCTTGCTCCAGTTGTTTCAGGTCCCGGGCGTGTGCAGCGGATGAGATTTCTCTCTTCTCACGCTCCTTCAACTCTGCTGCGTCTTGAGCTGAGTTGTGCTGAACGCTTGTTCTATATATAGAAGAAATAGGAGGTCGTAATGGTATTAGAATACAAATTTTCTGGAAGGAAAAAAGTAGTTAAGGGTGAGACATACCCAATTAAAAGAGCCGATCTTGATGAAGCTCTTGAAAATGCTGGGGTGAGTGAACTTGAAAAAATTGGCTATTGGAGTGAAAAGGCGACTGATTGCAGCAACATCCAAATACTATCAGCCACCATGCTTGGTGAAGCTTCGTTGAGTGGGCAATGGATAAAAAGGTCTCCTGCGATTAGTGTACAAACAGTCCCAGTTGATGTCTCGCAAAGCGTGAAAGGGTTGATCGCAGAACAACATATACTGCAGAGACTTGCTGATTGGCTAAAGCAACTAGAGGTTGCAAGCAATGTGAGGCGGGATCAATGGCAAGAATTCAATGTTTCATATTTAGCTGAGGGCAAGCTTAAGGTTAACGCAACCAAATAAGGGAGTTAATACTCCCCCTCTAATCGCGTTTATATACCGTAATGTAGGAGCCGTAATGGCATTAGAATATGATTTCTCTGGAAGGGATAAGCTGGTCAAAGGGCAGTCTTATCCTATTAAGCGAGGGGATTTGGATGCGGCTCTTGAATCAGCGGGAGTGACCGAAATCAAGTATGTTTCATTCACTTGTTATGTTGGCAAGAAGGGGGATGATAAAGAACAGATTTTGTCGGCAACATTTAGTGGTGAGGCGCGAACTCCTGGGTTGTGGCAAAAAATGATTCCGTCTATAAACGTTAATTCCGTGCCTAGTCATTTTTCTCAGGAGATCAAGAGTCTCGTGAGAAAACAAGATACTCTTGCTCTTCTTGGTAATTGGCTCAAGGAACTTGAGGGTGCCAATAGCGTGAGGCGTGATCAGCGGCAAACCTTTTACGCATTCTTTTCCAATGGCAAAATTATTATTGATGCGACATAGCGGGAAAGTCTGTCTGTAGCCTCTCCCGCTATAGCCTTAGGTGCTTCCTAGGCTGCCTATGGCATTAGGGGGTATTCCATTAAGTACCTTTTCCATTATGTCGATGTTGAATATAATTGGAGCACTCGGTCTTGCTTTGCCATCAGTTAGTATCTTTAGCGCCCCTTCCCACTGTCTAGCTCTATTCAGTAGTTTCTTTTTTTCTTTTCCTTTTGCCATTTTTGCTTGTTCACGGAGGTCTTTTATCTCTTTTTTGAACTGTTTTTTTTACTCCCCCTTTATCGGAGTCGTTCGCCGTCTGGTAATCTTCTCCAAATCGATCAATCCTCGGATCATTCCCACTCGCTTTCCCTGCTTTACCTTGCCCTTTTGACTGCACCATGCCGCCCAAAGCTCCGCTTGTTCCGGCTTTGGCGGATCCGCTTATTTCTTGCTCTTGCTCCAGTTGTTTCAGGTCCCGGGCGTGTTCAGCGGATGAGATTTCTCTCTTCTCACGCTCTTTCAACTCTGTTGCGTCTTGAGCAGAGCTGCGTGGTGGAGGTGTTTCTTCGTCTTTTTGGGAGGCGAACTGTTCGACTTTTTCGGCGCCAGCACCGCCTTGACCGAGGAGTGTCTGGCCGAACCAGGGGTGTGCCTGATCTAGTTTGGCGTCTTCGGGGCGGAAGGGCATTGGTTCCCCTTTTGCCTCGGGTGTCGGTTTGTATGGCATCGGTTCCCGCTTTTCTTCGGGGATGGGCTTGAATGGCTTCCCCGTTGTTTGGTCTGCCAGATCGTCTTTTGATCCCATTGCGTGATTCCATGAGAAGGCCTTGCCGTCATCCTGTGGTTTCCATTCGGCGGGTTTGTTTTCCTGCCACCATTGGAATTCACGATGGCCTTCACTCTTTTTTCGAAGGTCCTGCCCTTTACGCACAGGCTCGTATACGCCGTCTGCATATTTGAGCCAGCTTCGCTCCTGTTTTTGGTTTTGCGGGTTGAACCGAAAGACGCCGTTTGTGTCATCCTTTCCGAACATCCCTTTCATGTTGTCAAAAAAGCCTGCCATGTTTTCTCCTTGTTGTGGTTGTCTCCGAATCTGGAGAGAACAAGGATATCCCTGCTTTTCTGGTTGGAATGAAAACGGGCGTGGCAGAGGGGAAAACGGGTGTGAGGGGGATAACATTTACTCTTGACTGGGTTGACGGTTGCCCTGCCGCGTCCTTGAGTATATCTTGGCTTCATGACCAGACTCGCCATTCTCTCCGACCCTCATTCTAATCTGGAAGCGTTGACGCAGGTCCTTAATGATGTGGATACGCAGCGCTGCGATTCCATCCTCTGTCTTGGTGATTTGGTGGGGTACGGCCCTCAGCCGCAGGAATGCTGTGATCTTGTTCGTGAACGGGATGTCATCTTCATCCAAGGAAATCATGAGCAGGGGCTGATCAATATTTATCACCTCAATCAGTTCAATCAGCCTGCCCGCGACGCTTTGCGCAAGACCAGAGAAATGATCACGGACGAGACATACGAATGGTTGATCTCTCATCCCAAGAGCACAGTTCTTCACGGGTGCCGTTTTGTGCACGGAACACCACCTGACTCGGCCACCGAGTATCTATGGAAATATGAAAAGCAGATGGGAGAGGTTTTTCGTCGTTACTCCGAGCGAGTTTGCTTTGTGGGCCATACTCATGACCTCATGCGGTTCACTCTTGCTGACGGAGGCGCCGCATCTCACAAGATTTCTCTGCCGGAAGGGGAAACTTTGCTGGCGCCTGATGAGCGTCATCTCGTCAATGTGGGGGCAGTCGGGCAGCCGCGTGATGGGGATAACAGCGCCAAGTACGTCATCTACGACATGGAAGAGCAGGCGTTGACCGTGCGGTTCATTCCTTATGATATTCAGAAGACCGCAGATCTGATCTCCGAGCGTGGGCTACATCGAGGTTTCGCAGATCGTCTTTGGTAGTGTATAGGGGGGTAGGGTATACCTGTCCTCGGTAAACTTTTTTTGGCAAAGGCCCGTCACTATGGTGGCGGGTCTTTTGTTTGTGCCTGAATTTACTTCATCTATTGATTGCACAGAGAGGCGTTATAAAAATCAATAGCTATATTGACACCTATACCCCGTATGGGTATGCTTTAGTCGAAAGTACCCATACCCGGTAGGATTATAATGGTTCGCCACCGTATGGGGGGCTAAGAGGGAAAATAGCACACTCCGATGTGCAAGAGTTACAAACCCATATGGAGGGAATATGAATCGCAAGTTTATCCTTTTTATCGCAACGGCCCTGATTTCTGTCTTCGCTGTTTCCATGGCATTCGCCATGGGTGGTGGTAACGCACGTAAAGGCAAATTTCTCTATCGCAAAAACTGTCGCTCCTGCCACGATGGCGCCAAGGCCAGCGACCTGAGCCCCGCTTCCAAGACTCAGGCCGAGTGGAAAGCCACTTTCGGCGACATGGGCAAGATCAAGTGTTCCGACGACTGGACCATCAAGGAAAAGGACGTCAACGATATCTTTACCTACCTGCATGACTACGCGAAAGACTCTCCGTCTCCCGCCAAGTGCAGCTAGTTCGAATCCGAGCATTCGACACGGTCTGACTCTCAATTAGGTCGTGTAATAAAACTGTCACATCGGGTAGCCCGTCACGCTGAGGGGCACGACGGGCTACCCACCTCGCTTTCGCCGGGAGTGTGGTGAGAGCTAAAAGGGGCAAACCGGAGATATTTATGTCCGATTCCAAACAAAAATTTTCTCGTCGCGATTTCTTCAAGGCGTCTGGTCTTATCGCAGCAGGGGCCGTGGGTGGTACCTCTGTGCTGGGCGGTCTGAAGAAAGCGGAAGCGGCCGCACCCGAAGTGACTCCCTGGGAGTCCAAGTTCTCGGCGTGCGACATATGTTTCAACAAGTGTGGCCTCATCGCTCGCGTGGAAGACGGAGTGATTCAGAAGCTCGATCCCAATCCGAAATTCCTCAAATCGCGCGGCATGCTGTGCGCTCGTGGTAATGCGGGTATCAGTCAGGTTTATGATCCTGACCGCCTCAAGTACCCCCTGCTTCGCGTTGGCGAACGTGGTGAAGGCAAGTGGAAGCGCATTTCCTGGGATGAGGCGCTTGATCTGGCTGCCGAAAAAATGAAGGCTGTTCGTAAGGACTATCTGCCTTGCGGCCATCTCTTCTCAGCCGGAACTGATCTGCATTCCAAATTCGTCGGTCGCTTGGCCGAGGTTTACGGCTCATTTAACGTCACCTCGCATGAGTCCTTATGTCTCGTGTCCGGTAATCGCGCCTTCCTCGATACGTTCGGCGAAGTGCCGTTTCCTGACGTGCTGAATTCCAAGTACGTAATCATGTGTGGAGCCAACCGCTTTGAAGCGCTGGTCACCCCAGATTCTATCGACCTGATGACTGCCATGCGTGAAAGTGGCTGCAAACTCGTCACTCTGGACCCGCGTTACACTAAGACTGCGGCCTTGTCTGATGAGTGGTATGCCATCAAGCCTGGTACAGACATGGCTTTCATGCTTACCTTGGCCCATGTAATCATCAATGAAAAATTATATGATCCCCAGTGGATTGCAGACAAGACGTACGGTCTTGAGCAACTGACCGAGCATGTACAGCAGTACACGCCTGAGTTTGCTGCTGAGGAATGTCAGATCCCGGCAGACGCCATTGCGCGTATTGCTCGTGAACTGGCTGCCGCAGCTCCGGCTGCTATGGTCTACCCCGGTCGTCGCACCTCCGATTACGAAGACTCCACTCAGATTCGCCGTGCTTTCGCTATCGTGAATGGCCTGCTTGGCAACTGGGATAAGCCCGGTGGTTTGCTGGCTGCCCGCGCCGTTGGACTCAAGGGCGTGCCGTATGATGCACCTTGGTACGATGATAACCACTATGATCGCATCGACGCACACAAAGTTCCCATGATGTTCGAGCATGAAGGTTCCTTTATCCTCACTCGTGATGCTGTGCTGGCTGATGATCCATACAAGATTCGTGGCTGGCTGGTTTACAAGACCAATCCCATGGGTACCGCGCCCAATCGCAAGAAGACCATCGAGATGATGAACAAGATGGACTTCATCACTGTGGTTGATATCGCCATGTCTGATACCGCTTGGTATGCGGATCTCGTTCTGCCGTCACAGTCTTATTTGGAACGCTATGACCCGTGTTCCGGTCTTCAGGGCTCCAGCGCATGCGCCTGTGTGGTCAAGCGCGACCCGGTTATCGATCCCATGTACGAATCCCGTGCCTGCTTCGATATCATGAAGGGATTGGCCAATCGCATGGATCTGGGCGAATACTTTGATTTCACCATTCCCGAATATCGCCAGAAGCAACTGGCCGGTCTGAACAAGGCCGAAGAAATCCTCGACCGCGACGGCGTGTACTACAACCCGTCCAAGGTTTACGGCATCTACGATGGGAAGGTTTACAAGACTCTGTCCAAGAAGGTCGAGCTGTATAACCAGCGCTACGAGCAGATGGGCATTGACCCTCTGCCGAAGTATACACCGCCGACCAAGGTTCCCAAGAATCAGTTCCGACTCATCATTGGTCGTGATGCACTGACCACTCAGTCGTCTACTGCCAATAACCAGTTGCTTCGCGAATTGGAGCCGACAAATACGCTCTGGTTGAACACTGAAGCTGCCGGAAAGATGGGAATCAAGAACGGTGATTTGGTTGAAGTGAGCAGCTCTATTGGCACGCAGGAACTCAAAGCCGAGGTCACTGAAAAGATCAGATCGGACGCTGTCTACATGCTGACTGGTTTCAACACCATGTCCACTATGCAGAAGCTTTCCCACGGCAATGGTGCATCCATCAATGAGTTGTTGGAAAGCGACTATGATGCCGTCACCGGAAACGCATCTATGCACACAACCTTTGTCTCCGTAACAAGGAAGGTGGCGTAATGGCACAACAGCTTGCAATGGTTATTGATGCAACCAAATGCATCGACTGCAAGGGATGTGTGGCAGCTTGTAAGGTCGCCAATAAAGTCCCCGATGGCCAGTGGCGCAACTGGATCAAGCAGGATGAAGGCAAGCCTTTGGGTGGTGTAATGCCCCGAGCCAAGGCTCGCTTCCAACCCGGTGCATGTATGCACTGTGAGAATCCCACCTGTGTGGACGCCTGTCCCACCGGAGCGACTTACAAGGACAAGGAAACCGGAGCCGTGGTTATCAATGATGCTCTTTGCATCGGCTGCGGCAACTGTATCCCGTCCTGCCCATACGATGCTCGCTATCGCAACGAAGTCACCCGCAAGGCTGACAAGTGTAACTACTGTCCCGAACGCCGTGCGCAGGGAATCCTGCCCGCGTGTGTCGACACCTGTCCTACCAAAGCTCGCGTGTTTGGCGACATCAAAGATCCCATGAGCGAGGCTGGCCGCCTTTACCAAAAGAACAAGGCGAAGCTGACACAGGTTGCGGCAAAGACCGACACCAAGCCTCATATGTATTATATCGGCGATCCCGGTCTTCAGGACTGGGGAGGCGAGGCTCATGTGCCCGCTTCCATGGTTGCCATGAAGCAGACCGCGCCGCTCCTCAAGGGCATTGTAGGTCTGTCCGGCCTCGGCGTACTCGCCATGCTTGGCCGTCAGTTGCTCGTTGGTAGCGGCGATGACCACAAGGAGGACAAGGATGCCTAAAGTTCACAAGAGACATGACAAGTCCGATATCTTTATCCACTGGTTCAACGCGGCCTGCTGGTTCCTGCTTCTGCTTACGGGCATTGGGCTGATCCAGCACCCAGCCATCGATCCGTTTGGCTCCGGTTATCCCGAAGCCATGCGCGCCATGGTTGGCGGTGGCGGCAATCTGCTTGTCATTCATGAGGGCATCGGCCTCGCATGGATCGCAGGATTCATCTTCTACCTGATCGTCAATTTCAAAGGCGCCATGTTCTTCCTGTCCGAAGTCTTCCCGGTCTCCGTTGGCCGCGACATGACTTGGATGATGAAGAAAATGGTTTTGATGACTCTCGGTCCCAAGGCGCTCAAGATGATGGGCATGGATCCGGAACTGCCGGATCAGGGGTATTACAACATGGGGCAGAAGGCGTTTGCTCAGGCCAGCGTCGTCGGTGGGGTCATCATCGCTGTCACAGGCGTGATCATGTTCCTGTCCGATCGTACTCTCGGTGCGGAAGCAACTGGCATGGTTAGCTGGTCTATCGCACTGCACTTCATCGCCGTAGGTCTCGTTTTCGCAGGCCTGCTGGTTCACATCTACATGGCAGCCATCTCGCCCGAAGAGCGTCCCGGCTTCAAGTCCATGTTCTCCGGTGTGGTGCCCGATGAGTACGCCAAGCATCACCACCGTCTGTGGTGGGAAAAGATCAAGACCGAGGGCAAATAGCGCTCGGAACGAGATAATGTTTTAGGGGCTCTGTCCCGGCGAGGGGCTGGGACAGATCAAAACAATCCTTTGGAAGGGAGTGTGTTATGCACAAGAGAATGTTTGCTATCGCCATGATGCTGGTATTCGCGCTGGTCGCGTTTGCTGGTCCGGCAGCGGCTACGGAAGCCAAGAAGCCTAAGTTTAAAGAGTTCCACTCTATCGTGGACTACAAATTCGTGGCGAAATACGCCAAAATGCCTAAGCCGAAGAATTCCATGATCGTGGATTCTCGTCCTTACAAGCCCAAGTACATTGCTGGCTTCATCCCGACTGCCGTGTCCATCCCGACCAGTCAGTTCGATAAGATGATCGACAAGTTGCCGACAAAGAAAGACGCCGTGGTCATTTTTTACTGCGGTGGATTCTCTTGAGGACTCTCTCATAAAGCTGCCTGGAAGGCAGAAAAACTCGGTTATACTAACGTTCACGTCTACGCAGCCGGTTACCCCGACTACAAGAAAAAGGCTCTGTACACCTCCATCGGTCTTGAGTCTCTCAAAGACATGATGGCCAAGGGCGAAAAGTACATCGCCATCGATGCTCGTCCTTACAAGAAGTACCTTGCTGGTGCTATCCCCGGTTCCCTCGGTATCCCCGAGAAGGAATTCGCAGACAAGCGTGACATGTTGCCTACCGGCAAAGCTGACACCACACTGGTTTACTACTGCGGTGGTTACAAGTGCGCCCTGTCTCACAAGTCCGCTATCAAGGCCCGCTACCTTGGGTACAAGAAAGTCGTCGTCGCCGAAGCCGGTTACCCCGGTTGGAAGGAAATGTACGGCGGCTCCGCAGCCATGGAAGTCAAGGCTGGCGAAGCTGAAGGCGCAGTCGACTCCGCATGGTTCCTCGAAACCATCAAGTCCAATCCTGATTCCATCATGGTCATCGACGTACGCGACCCTGAAGAATACGCAGCAGGTCACTTCCCGACCGCTATCAATATGAACGTTGATATGATCGAGAAGAAAGCCAAGGAACTTCCCTTGGACAAGCCCATCGTCTTCTCCTGCGCCACTGGTGCACGTGCTGGCGAGGCTTTCTACGTCTTCATGGATCTGGTTCCAGAAGCAAAGAACGTCTTCTACCTTGAAGCCACTAACGACTTCAACGAAGACAACACTTATGAGGTCCATCCCAATAAATAGGGATTAACCATAGATCGTATAACAGTGGGGCCGGATACAGCCATCTTCCGGTCTCACACCCCCTGTTGTACAAGATAGGGCGGGGAGACAACATGCAACGAGCCATTCCCTCATGGATCATAGTACTCCTCGCCCTTTGCTTTTGTCCGAGCATCAGTTCCGCCTCCGAGGATGAAATCTGGCGCACGGATGCTGCCAACGAAGCTTTGGAAGATGGCTATCAAGTCATTGATACCAGTGGCTTTGCCAAGCTGAGGGAATCCCAACCCAATCTCACCGTCATAGATGTACGTGCCGATTACGAGTTTGAGGCAGGGCATATACCCGGTGCCAAGAACCTTGAATTTGATCTTGGTGACCGCATGGGTGTTGCTCCCGCCAAGCAGACTTCATTCGAGAGTCTGGCTGGACCGGACAAGAAACGCATACTCGTCATCTATTGTCGCAGTTTTAGGTGAATTCGCAGTGGCATTGCAGCGCGCTGGGCAGCGCGTTTCGGTTACACGGACGTTTATCGGTATCCTGACGGTTTCTTTGGCTGGAAAGCGGAGTACCCCGAGGTCGTTGATGGCATAGAAGAGAAGAAGCATATCCTCGCCGTAGGTGAAGATTTCCCGGATTGCCGTATGGCGGTTCTCAGTGGTGATGAAGATCGGGAGTATCTCGGCTTACCGGCTGATGCCAAGTGGCTCGAACTCTCCGCTCTCAATGCCCGTTTCGTCTTGGTGCAGATGTATAACACCATGTGTCATGATTGCGTGAACGAAACTAAGAAGCTCACACAGTTCTTCCGTACAGTGGAGAAGGACCCCGTTCTCAAAGGCCAGCTCAAGATCATCGGGCTTGGTGTGTATGATTCCAATCAGGATGTGGTTCGATTCAGACGCCATTACGACGTGCTCTATCCACTCTTTTCAGATAAGCACGGCCAAATTTTTGAATGTCTTGGACAAGCGCAGTTGCCGCTCGCTTATCTGGTGCGGGCAAAGGGAGACGGTACATGGAACATCGAGCTGATCAAGCGCGGTTACTTTGAGCCAGATGACAAATTTTTACAGACTCTCAGACAAGCCGTGGCCCGGTCTGAGGAGATAGATTAGCAGGTGTTTGTGTTGCCGCTGATGAGTTGAAGGATTTCTTCGGTGAGTTTGGCGGCGTTGAGATAGATTGGATGTGGGGCGCCTTGTTCAAGAGTTGTCGTGAAACGGTTGACCCATGGGAGCATGTCGCAGCGTGCAAACTCCTGAGCCTTGGCTTCCAGAGTGGGATCATTGGTGGTCCAGCCGGTGGACAGTAGGTGGTATATATACTCCAATTCGATGGAGATATGATCCGGTGGTTCATTGGAATCGAGAGAAATTTCCAGTCCTGCGGCTCCTAGGCGGGAGCGCATGGATAAGGCGGCGTCACCCATGATTCGGGGGGCTTCGCGAAGATGGCAGGATTCGTAGAGAGGTGCTATTACACCTCCTCGCCCGGCTATGAAGAGTCGGACGTACTCGGTTTCGAGAATCGAGTTGTCGAAATCAGACTTGGAAGGTGTGGAATCTTGCAGGTCTTGCAGCGAAGGAGTAAGGTGCCTCGGTTCTTCAGGAACCTGAGTGAGCAACTCTGGCAACCCTGCGGTGAAAATGGCTTTCCAGCCATCTGTATCCGGGCCGCGAAAAATGGCGGCCAGAAGTTCGATCACGTTGAGTGTGAAAACTCGTTCGTTGGTCTCGGTAATAGAAAAATCGGACATGGAAATATCCCCTTTGTCCACTGAAGTTTATACTCGTCGATGCTACGGTAAAATGCGGCGCCAAGCAATGGAGGACCGCTCTAGATATGGATAATTTATTAGTTGAGGAGCCAGATATGAACGCTGATGCGGCCAATCTCGAGCAGGAAAAAATTAAGAAGAATGTCCTTTCACGCATGAAGCGTATTGAGGGGCAGATTCGTGGAATCCAACGTATGATCGAAAGCGGCAAGGAGTGCGAGGATATCCTCGTACAGGTCCGAGCCGTACGCTCTGCCTTGCAGTCCGCCAACAAGCAGATCCTGCGCCGCTACATGCTCCGCTGTCACGTGGAATCGCAGGAGTCTGGCGAAGATAGCGGCGAATCTCTGGAAAAGCTGATCAAGGTCCTTACCGGCTTTGTCGAAGGCTAGCCTTTTCGCATCATCAAGGAGTCTTCGATGAAAAGAATCATTGCGATTGCACTACTCATTGCAGCGTTCAGCCTGCCCGCCATGGCTGGGACAGATTATAATATTTGTTTCATGAAAATCGACAGCGATTATGACGGTGAAATAACGAAATCCGAATTCGCGAGCGCCTTCCCCACAGGGGATACCACTATTTTCAACGCTGCTGATGCCGATAAAAATGGCACTATCAGCCATGATGAATGGGAAGATTACAAGTCCAGCCAAGGCTTCGAAGAGGGCGACCACGAAGACGGTTAGCCAAGCTTCTCCATATTGCACCTAAAAAAGGGCGTATCGATAAACGATTCGCCCTTTTTTTGTGTTTTTGGGAGTGAAGAGTATGGAAGGCGGTCGGTGACCTTCTTGAAGAATGGGTGAGAGCTGCTGCGCAGCAGAGTCATTGTTGTTTGCTGTGCAACCAAATCATTTCATGCCCTTCGCGGGCGGCGGTTCTTTCTTTGGTGGGCCAAAGAAATGAACCAAAGAAAGGCCCAGGGTGATAGCTTGGCCGCCTGAGTGTTTCGTTGGCGAGAATCTGATTCACGCTGCAGTTTTCTAACTGTGATGCTTCGCTGCGCTTCGCCACAGTTAGAACGAGACACTGCTTGCCGCGTGGTTAGCTTCTAGGCCGCTTGAAACACAGGGCTGGAGAGGGACATTCCTTGAAAATTGGGCAAGGGGAAACAATGGGGCGGACGCGAGACAATTGGCTCGAGGCCCGAGCGAAGCGAGCTGTAAAAAGTTTAGGAGGGGAGATAGGGATGGGTGTCTGGGGGAAGGGAAAGAGGGGAACCGTTTACAA